>FWWL01000359.1_pt1 | contig 127828 bp, 107 predicted proteins | sample 2228331 | NCBI WGS metagenome assembly FWWL01 (sample SAMEA103939775, study PRJEB20133) | metagenome | reverse complement strand
GATACTTGGTGGATGACAGAGACAGGCGGCCAGCTGATCTGCAACTATCCGTCGATGGCGATCAAGCCAGGCTCGATGGGCCGTCCGATTCCTGGTGTGGACGCGGCGATCGTCGATGACAGCGGCAATGTGCTGCCTCCTTATCGAATGGGCAACCTGGCGATCAAGACGCCATGGCCTTCGATGATGCGCAAGGTCTGGAATAACCCTTCGAAGTATGCGGAATACTTCCAGCTCGAGGGCTGGTACGTATCCGGAGACTCGGCGTATGTAGACGAAGACGGATACTTCTGGTTCCAAGGCCGCGTAGACGATGTGATCAACACCGCCGGTGAGCGAGTGGGACCGTTCGAAGTCGAGAGTAAGCTCGTCGAGCATCCAGCTGTTGCTGAGGCGGGTGTAATCGGCAAGCCGGATCCGCTTCGCGGTGAAGTAATCAAGGCGTTTATCTCGCTGCGTGAGGGTTTCACGCCGTCAGATGAACTGAAGGCTGAGATCTCCAAGTTCGTCAAGGAAGGGCTGTCTGCCCATGCTGCGCCTCGCGAGATCGAGTTCAAGGATAAGCTGCCGAAGACTCGCAGCGGTAAGATTATGCGCCGCGTGTTGAAGGCGTGGGAGCTTGGTCTTCCGACAGGGGACTTGTCAACGATTGAAGATTAATGATTAAGCAATAACAAAGAAGATCGTCCGGCAATAGATGCTGGACGATCTTTTTTGTGTTACTTATTTTTTATACTGAACGGCTTTGGATGGCAAAGACTCACCATTACTATTCGAAGCGGATACTCGATACCATCCATCATATAGAATGGCATAATAGTTCACCTTGTTCGTATTGGACGATTGCAGCTTCTCATAGGGGCCAGCCTCTTTATTGCTGTAATAAATATCGTAGCGATTCACCGAATCTCCTGCGACATTGGCCGTCCAAGCAATCTCAAGTCCTGCTGCGGTCGGCTTGAGCGTCAGATTACGCGGTGCAGCAGGGACGGGCTTATTACCCGTCTGTCCCGAAGGATTAGGTGTCGGCGCACCCGTTGTCCCGCTTCCGGTACTCGTACCCGAGCCATTCGGCATTCCGATATTATCGATCGGCACAATATCAGCAGTATTGCCGTCTGAATACACTACCCGGCTCGGTGAGGATTCCTTACCCGCAACGTCTACGGAGGTTACATAGTACCCCACAAGCCATTGTGTTGCTTGCTTGTCGACCAACCTTGCTTCCTGACCAATAAGGACTACGCTGCCAGGTACTCTCTGGAATCCGGATCGGTCGGTGGATCGGTACAACCGATATCCCACAATATCTGGATTTGTTGCTGGTTGGAACAAGATTTCATTCGTACCATCCGCATTTCTTCGCAAGGCTGTTCCAGTAGGTGCATTCGGCTTCGCGCCGTCATCAACTCGAGGATCAATCATGTAAGCAGCATCATCCTCATAGTCGGTCGGGTAAAAGTGAGATATATCCTTTCGGTTCTCTTCAGGCATCTGTGGGAGAGCGGCTTCGATCTCTTTAATAATTTGCGATATCGGTTTCGGGCGGCGAATGACCACATTCTCTCGAACCATATCGGCTGGCGTTTCTGGTTTAGGTAAATATACTCCACCGTCGAAGCTTACGAATTTCTGATTAATCAGAACATTATCTTCTTCCGTAGGCACGAACTTTTTGTTGAATATATCTTTGTTTAATTTGCCCGTACTGATCGTCATTTCATTAGGAAGCTTGCCTGAGTATCCTGAAACCGTCATTTCAACAATCGTGGCAGGCTTTGTAAAAGTAGGGGTTACGAACAGCTCTGGCTTATTCTCTACCGTTGCATTCATGACCTTGGACCATATTTTCTTCGCGCGGTGTGTACCGCAGCCAGGCTCAACTGTAATGCTGCAACCCGTCTTCTTCAAAGAATCCTTTTGCATGTCATATCCAGCCCACACTCCAACCGTAATATCCGGGGTATAGCCCATGAACCAGGCATCGCCATCATTTTGAGTCGAACCGGTTTTACCAACAGCTGGAAATTGTTTGTAATATTTGAAATCTCTCATGATGTCCGTGGCTGTACCTGATGTTATAACCGTCCGCATCATGTCCGTCATCAGAAAGGCGGTTTCCTCCGAGAATACAGCCGTTGGCTTAAGCTGATGCTCGAAAATAACCTTGCCGTCCGCATCCGTTATTTTACTGATCATGTAGGCGTCATTGAAAATGCCTTTATTAGCAATAGTCGAGTAGGCATTCGTCATTTCTTCAACAGACACCCCTACCGACAATCCGCCGATAACACCCGTCTGTGCGTTGTAATCTTCTTTGGTAATGGAATTGATCCCCATGCGCTTCGCATAATCCCAAGCCGTACTTATGCCTACATCTTCAAGGAAAAGCTTGATCGCCGGAATGTTGTAGGACTGATTAAAGGCGGTTCGAGCTGTAATTAAGCCATGGAATTTATTATCCCAGTTTTCCGGCAAGTGGAACTTCTTCACCCAGTCTTTTAGTATTAATGGGACATCATCGATTATGGTAGCAGGTTGAATCGTACCTTTCTCTATGGCAGGAACATATGCTGCAATCGGTTTGATGGTTGAACCAGGTTGACGCAACATTTGGGTAGCCAAGTTTAACTGCTCCACGAAGAAGTCACGACCCTCAATCATGCCGAGGATAGCGCCTGTTTTGTTGTCAATCATGATGCCGGCGATTTGCTCAATGCCTTTGTCCTTATCATCCGGGGTGAAGTTCTTCGGATTTTCTGAAATCAGATGCATCTGCTCATAGATCACTTTATCGATCGTCGTGTAGATTTTATAGCCATTGCGCATCATCTGCTCACGAGCTTCTTTTAGCGCTTCTGCATAAATTTCCTTCTCAGCCTTCGTCTCGGTTTTCAGATTCGGAGTGTTAAGGTTAAGCAGAATTTCCGATGCCTTGCGCTCCGCTTCAAGCATTAAGTACGGATAAGTATCATACGCTTTCTCCGAAGGCTGGGCCAGAGAAGCTTGAACATCAAATTGCAACGCTTCGTTGTATTGGGCTTGGGTCAGCTTGCCAGTTTCGTACATTCGCTTGAGAACAAGTTCCTTACGAGTATTTGCCTTGTCAAAACCGGATTTATCGAACTTTCCTCTGCTGGTGAACGCGGAGTACAAGCTCGGCAATTGAGGCAATCCAGCCAAGTAGGCAGCTTGGGCTACATTCAGTTGGTTCAAATCTTCAATATTGAATATTCCTTTTGAAGCTGCTTTAATCCCGGACAGATTAGATCCGTTCGAGCCGTTTCCAAATGGAATTTTGTTCAAGTAGGCGAGTAGAATCTGTTCTTTGGACATGAGGCGTTCCAGCCGTAAAGAAAGAAAGATCTCCTTGGCTTTGCGGTTATCACTCTTATCGAGATTCAGAAACACACGTCGAGCTAATTGCTGAGTAATCGTACTTCCGCCTGTCTGCACTTCAGCATTGGTCACTTTCTGTGAGACCGCCCGGAACAAACCGTTCATATCTATCCCATAATGCTCATAAAAGCGGTAATCTTCAATAGAAACGACTGCATCACGTACAGTAGCGGGCAGATCGCCAGTACTTATCATCCGTCGGTCTTCTTCGGCGCGGAGTTGCCCTATCTGGGTACCGTCGTTGAAATAGACGAAACCAGTCAGTGCGTTCTCGTCCATCTTCTCTAATATGTATTCCTTGCTGCGGACGGGATCGTCTTTGACTAATGCGCTCACATAACCGAAAGCTGCACCAGCCCCAAGGATAACACAAAGCATACCTAGTACGAATGTCCATTTGAGAGTAGATAAGGTGAATAATAGCGTTTTACGGGTTTTGGGATGCGTTTCAAAAAAGGATGGCTTTCGTGTTGTATCTTCTTGCATGATAGACCTCCTGCTTCTATAAGCTGAATCATAATAAATAAACTGGCCCACACTCTATTATAACATAAAGGCAGTGAACGGTCTTATTTTGCCCGCAGGTATTGCAGAGTATTATAGTATTTGATAGTCGGATGAATAGCTCTTGCCACGGTTAACGCGGCAGGCTTTTTTCTGTTTGTGAACCTATTAAGTCCAACCAAGATATTCAGTTTTTGTATTGAAATGACTCAGAATAAGTCAATTCCTTCTAGTGGTGAATAGGCGTGGTCTGTGACATTCTTGTGAATAGAAGCGCTTTCATATCAGTGTGGACGGTCAGACGCGCTTCGGCGAACATATTCGAATGACAGGAAAGGAGGAAAATTAAAAGCTCAAGCAGCACGGAATCCAATGATAGCAGTCTCTGTGGCAATTGGAAGACCAATTGAATGGAAAGGAAGTGTCAGTATGATTTCTGTTGTAAAAAAATCAGGGACGTATTTACTCCTCACCGCCTTGCTATCGGCACAGTTTTTGCTTACTCCAGGCCCTAAAGCGTTCGCGGACGAAACCGAAGTTAACGTCGCAGCAGGCAATGCGACAGTGACAACGAATGGGGTTGTCACGAACGCAAAATCGCTCAACATGTTGGTCGACGGCGACCGTCAGACGAGCAATTATTTGCTCATCGATGCTTCCAGCGGACCCAAGTGGGTTCAGCTCGATCTGGGCGAGTCAATCGCCGTTACTCGTGTCAATGTATTGAACGATAATAACTCGGCGGCGACTAGGTCAGGAAGAGACATCATGATCGTCCAACTGTCCAATGACCCCACCTTCGCAAGCGGCGTCACGACTATCTTCAACAACGATGCTGATAATACTGCAGGTCAGGGAGCGGGAACTGATTCTGTCTATCTAGAGCCAACGGACGGCAGCGGCAAAACGATAACGTTAAGCACTCCGGTAAGCTCCCGATACGTGCGTTCATGGGCGAACGGGCATATCCGCACAGCGGATGGGTCGATTCAAACGGTCAATACGCCTGTAGAGCTGGAGGTGTATGCTGCCATTCCGGCCACGAACACCGCACATCCGATCTCCGTCAATTTGACGGCGAGCAGCTCGACCGTAAATAATGCGGTGCTCTCCTGGAATAGTCCCGGTCCGGCAAGCATAGCCGGCTACGACATCCGATATTCGACTTCACCCATTACAAGCGCAAATTGGAATAACGGATTGGTCGTGAAGCGGGTAGTAGGGGAACCGGCACCAGCCACTGCTTCTACCGTGCAAAACATGACAGTGAAGGGACTGCCGTCAGGTGCAACGGTTTATTTTGCGATGAAGACGATTGGAGCCGATGGTCAGGTGTCTAACCTGTCCACTGTTACTAACGCCTCGACGAAACCAGTTGCAAACATAGCGCTTGGGAAAACGAGCACGACTAATGCAGTCAGCACGAGTGGCCAGCCGCTATCCGCGATAACGGACGGAGTGACGGCGCGTGACAAGTATGTGCTCATTAGCGTAGCGGATGGACCGAAATGGACTCAAGTCGATTTGGGGCAATCCTACGACATTGCCCGAATTAATATTCGTAACGATTGGGGCGTAAGCGGGACTTATCGTTACGGAAAGGACATCATTGTTCAGGTTTCCAACGATTCTTCTTTTGCGAGCGGTGTCACGACGGTATTCAATAACGACGGCGACAACAGTTCGAGTCTCGGTACAGGGACAGGTTCGGAATATATGGAACTGGCCGACGGAAGCGGCAAAGATATCCTCCTCGCCGATACGATCGGCGCCCGTTACGTCCGTTACTGGGCGAACGGCCATGTCCGTACTAACGGTTCGGTGAATACAGTCAATACACCTGTCGAGATCGAGGTATATGCCGATCCGCAGGATCCGACTGCTCCTGCAGCCGTATCGAATTTGGCCAATACGTATACCACGTGGAAAACGGTCGAACTCAGTTGGACTGCCCCAGGCAACGACGGGAATACGGGGACAGCGCTGTCTTATGATATCCGCTATTCCACCTCTGCGATTACTGAGGCGAATTGGGCCAGTGCTTTGCAAGTTACTGGTGAGCCAGCTCCACAAGTGGCTGGAACCTCGCAGTCATATGGTGTGGCAGGGTTAAACCCAAGCACAACGTATTATTTTGCCATGAAGACGAAGGACATCGTAAACACATCTTCCCTGTCGAATGTAGTGTCCGTCACTACACTGGCATCGGACACCGCGGCACCAGCGGCCATTACTAACCTGCAAGCCGTGCAGCCGATGAATCGTTCTGTAAAGCTGACATGGACAGCTCCCGGCAATGACGGAAATTGGGGCACAGCGCAGTCATACGATGTTCGCTACTCCACTTCTGCGATTACAGAAGCCAACTGGGCATCTGCTCAGCAGGCGGAGGACGAGTTGAAGCAGTTGACCCCCGGATCAGCGATGCAATTCAAGGTCAAAGAGCTGACCCTGAATACAACCTATTACTTTGCGGTCCGAACATCCGACGAATCGGGTAACGTCTCAGGCTTGTCCAATGTTGTCAGCGCGACGGTTGTTACGCCGACACCGGACGCTGTCACGGTATCGTCCTTGAGCGATCTTCAGCTGGCAATCAATAATGCACCTGCAGACGGTCGGATCATTACGCTTGCTGCTGGGACTTACAACCAGACGTCCACGATTAACATTACTGGCAAGAACAACATCACGATCCAAGGCGCAACGACTGATTACAACGATACAGTCGTGAAAGGGCCGGGCATCACCAGCAGCTCAATGGACATAAACTTCAAGGTGAACAACTCTGATTATGTCACATTTAAACATTTAACAATCCAAGACTCGTATTACCATTCCATTCAAGTGAATGACGGTTCAAATTATTTCCATGCCGATCATTTGAAAACATGGGACAACGGGGAAGGCGGCTTCAAGACGACATTCAATGTCAATTCAGGCTTAGGCTATAACGATTACGGGCTCATTGAGAATTCAATGATCGGGTACACCGTAAGCGGTATTCATAGCTCTGTGGAGGGCATTGACTTGATCGCAGCCAAAGGATGGATAATCCGGGGCAATCATATCGAAAACACAAAACGTGCCGAAGGTGGTGGTGGATACGGGGTTTTCGCGAAAGCCAACTCCATTGATACAATCATTGAGAACAATGTATTCGTAAACAATTTTATTGCCCTGTCGTTCGGCGGTGGCGGATCGGGACTTTCGTTCTTCCGGAATCAAGATTCGACCTATGAGCATCGCGGCGGCATTATGCGCAACAATGTGATATATGGTACCGATGATGCCGGAATATATTTGAACAAAGCGACAGGCTTTAAGATCTATAACAACACGCTTCTGAATATCGGTCCCGGCCTCGGCTCGATCGAGCCTCGCTTCGCAGAGACCAGTGGTGAGATTCGGAACAACCTGATGAGCTCAGCCGTTAAGCTTCGCAACGGCGCAACAGCAACACAGAGCAACAATGTGTCGAATGCAACTCTAAGCTGGTTTGTAGATGCGGCCAATGGTGATTATCATCTCCATCCGTATTTTGGCTCGGGCGCAAGAGATATTGGCATGACTTTGACAGAGGTACAGACGGATATGGATGGCGATGTACGTCCTTATGGAAGCGCACCGGATCTCGGCGCTGACGAATTTGTACCTTCCGAAACGACACCTCCAGCAGCTGTGGCCAATCTGTCCGCCAGCAACGCCACGGCTCGCACGGTCCTACTGACGTGGGACGCACCTGGTGATGATGGCAACTCAGGTACAGCTTATGCCTATGACCTTCGTTATGCGAATGCGGCAATAACGGATGCGAATTGGGACAGTGCGCAGAAAGTCGAGAACGAACCGGTTCCGCAAGTCAATGGAACCTCGCAATCCCTAACGTTGGTTGGCCCAACGGCCGGTTCAACCATCTATGTGGCGATGAAGACAGCGGACGACCAAGGCAACCTCTCTGCGCTGTCGAATGTTGCTTCGATCACAACATTGGCAACTTCGGGTTCGGAGTTTACACCGGCAGATGATGTATATGTCGCGAACTCGGGTGTCAGGTCCAGCACCGGTCCAACGCTTATTATCCTAAACAACGGAAACAGCACTTATTGGAGTTATGTGAAGGCGGATTTTACCGGCTACTCCGGTACAACCGCAGAACAAGCGGTATTGAAGCTATATGTGCCTAATAATCCTAGCAAACCGCATCAACTGACCGTAACAGGATTGTTGGACGATTCTTGGACGGAAAGCACGGTCACAAAAACCATCGTACCCGACGAGACCGGTGCAGTACAGGCGGGGATGATCCCGTTGAACCAGTCGGGGTGGTACGAATTAGACATCACGGATTTTATCAACAGTCAGATGACTGACAAAATCGTCAGTTTCAAATTGCACGATCCTCTCGCACAAGGAGGAAGCGTGTCTATCAACACCTCGGAAAACGCCTATAATAAGCCATTACTGTTCGTGAGCGCAGCAGATATTTCGGCCCCTGCAGCTATTAGCGATCTGGCAGCCGGTGAGAGGACGCTCAGCAGTGTAGAACTGAACTGGACAGCGCCAGGCGACGACGGTAATGTCCGGACAGCAAGCGGGTACGACGTTCGATACGCTGCGACGCCAATCAACGAGTCGAACTGGAGCGCCGCCACGCCTATAGTGGGCGAGCCTTCACCGCAATCTGCCGGAACGGGGCAACAGTTCACTGTTCTTGATCTGACGCCTGGGGCGACTTACTACTTTGCGATGAAAACTCGCGATAACGCGAATAACGAATCGACACTTTCCAACGTCATTCAAGTTGACATGGAAACCACGATCAACGTTGCGCTAGGCAAATCCGTCACGACTAACGGTACCGTTACTAATGGCGCTTCCCTTTCCATCCTGACAGATGGGGTCAAAGCGAGGGATGAATATGCACTGATAAGCGTCTCCGACGGATCCAAGTGGGTTCAGGTTGATTTAACCCGGGCTTACCCCGTTAGTCGGATCAATATCCGCAACGACTGGGGTGCGGATTCGACCACCTATCGGACCGGACGCGATCATGTCGTCCAAGTGTCGAATGACCCGACGTTCGCGACCGGAGTTACGACTGTGTTCAACAACGACACGGATAACACCTCGGGTCTCGGAGCAGGTACGGATGCCGAGTATCTGGAACCTGGTGATGGTTCGGGCAAAAATATCGTACTCGCATCGCCAATTAACGCCCAATATGTGAGGTTTTCGGCAAACGGACATGTGAGGGTGAATCAAGTCGTCAATCTTGTGAATACACCTGTGGAAATTGAGGTTTACGCCGACCCTGGAGACAGCATCGCGCCTTCGGCCGTATCCAATCTGTCCAGTAGTCAAACGACTTGGAAAACGACGTCTTTATCGTGGACTGCGCCGGGAGATGACGGGGCTGTGGGGACGGCATCGTCCTACGACATCCGTTATCATACGGCACTACTTACTGTGAACAATTGGAATGATGGTGTGCAGGTTTCGAACGAACCGGCCCCTCAAGTAGCCGGAACCGTTCAGACGGTCGGGGTATCCAACCTGACACCGGCGACAACATACTACTTCGCGATGCGTTCTTTTGACGAAGCGGTTAACGCGTCCGCCTTGTCCAATGTGATCACCTTGACGACCCCGGCTACGGATCCGACACCGCCTTCGGCAATCACTGATTTGCAGGCACTTTCGCCGAACATTCGCAGCGTGCAGTTGACTTGGACGGCACCGGGCAATGACGGCAACTTGGGCAAAGCAACCAGCTATGATGTCCGCTACTCGACTTCACCGATCACTGAAGCAAACTGGGCGTCCGCAACACAAGCGGATGATGAACTGGCTCAGAAGGATTCCGGGTTAGCGATGAAGTATCAGGCGAATCAGCTGGGAACGAACACGACGTACTACTTTGCTGTCAAAACGGTTGATGATGCCGGGAACTATTCCGCCTTATCTAACGTGGTGAGCGCAACTACGTTTACGCCTACTCCGGATAGCGTAACGGTAACTTCCTTAGCACAGCTGCAACAGGCCATCGATAACGCACCTGTTGGTGGACGGATTATTACTCTTGCCGCAGGCTCGTATAACCAGACTTCCACCATCGCGATCACGGGCAAGAACAACATCACGATTCAGGGCGCTACGACGAATTACGCCGACACTGTTGTATCAGGTCCAGGCATCAATAGTTCGACGCTCGATATCAATTTCAAAGTGAATGACTCGGATTACGTGACGTTCAAACATTTGACGATTAGTGATTCTTACTTTCATTCGATTCAAATCAACTACGGCTCGGATTATTTCCATGCCGACCATTTGAAAACGTGGGACAACGGAGAAGGCGGCTTCAAGGCAACATCAAGCGGCAATCTGGAGCTTCCTTACACGGATTACGGTTTGATCGAAAATTCATTGATCGGTTATACCACGAGCGGTCAGCGAGGAAGTGTAGAAGGCGTCGACTTGATTGCCGCCAAAGGCTGGGTCATTCGTGGAAACACATTCCAGAACGCGAAGCGCGCCGATAACAGCCCTGGTTATGCCTTTTTTGCCAAAGGTAACTCGATGGATACGATCGTCGAGAACAACGTGTTCAAAAACAGTGCGATCGCTATGTCGTTCGGCGGCGGGGGCACAGCGGTCCAATATTTCCGTAACGGCGTTACGACTTACGAGCACAGAGGCGGCATTATGCGCAACAACGTTGTATATGGTACGTTGGATTCTGGTGTATACATGAACAAGGCCAATGGCTTCAAAGTGTATAACAACACATTGCTAGGCATTGCGCCAGGTGTGAGCGTAGGCGCAATCGAGTCCCGTTTCGCGGGAAGCAGCGGGGATGTACGCAACAACCTGATGGATAAGACAGTCAAGCTTCGCGACGGCGGAACGGCCACGCAAAGCAACAACATCGACAATGCAAGCTCGAACTATCTTATCGACCCGGCAAATGGCAATTATCATCTAAATCCGGCAACGGCTCAATCGGCTATTGATACCGGCTACGCATTGCCTACGGATGTCCCCACCGATATGGACGGTCAGTTGCGTCCTACGGGCACAGCCTATGACATCGGTGCAGACGAGAAAAGCACGGTCCCGGCGGCACCGACTAGCGTAACGGCAAGTGTATACAACGGAGCGGTACAGTTGAGCTGGAATGTCTCATCTGGTGCGACTGGTTACAATGTGAAGAGGTCGGCGGTCAGTGGAGGTTCTTACACAACCTTAGCGTCTAATGTTTCATCGAACAATTACACAGATAGCTCCGTAACTGCTGGATCGACTTATTATTATGTAATTGTCGCTGTGAATTCCGACGGTTCAAGCCCAGACTCAATTGAAGTAAGCATTACAGTACCTGCCTTGGCTCCGACCAATATCTCAGCAACAGGCAGCAGTGGATCAGCCACGGTAAGCTGGACCGCTTCCACTGGTGCGACAGGCTACAACGTAAAGCGAAGTACTGTAAGTGGAGGCCCTTATTCAACAATTTCATCAAGTGTGACAGCAGTCACCTATACGGATACTCCATTGACGAACGGAATCACGTATTATTATGTAATTAGCGCACTAACCGGAAGCAGTGAAAGCGCGAACTCCGCGCAAGTATCAGCTACTCCGTCGAGCGGCGCAGCCTTGAACAGGACCGGCTGGACTGCGACAGCATCTGCGAATACGTTCCCGCCTTCTAGAGCTTTGGACGGAAGTTCAACGTCCCGTTGGACGACGAGCGGTTCACAGGTTCCCGGCCAGTATATTCAAGTTAACATGGGTTCAGCAAAAACTTTCAACAAGATTAAGTTGGATTCCGGCACCGACTACCCGGCCAGTTACGCGGTTTACATTTCCACAGACGGCACGAACTGGGGAAGCGCCGTAGCAACCGGGACGGGTAGCGGTACCTCCCAGACCATAACCTTCTCGATGCAAACTGCACAATACATCAAAGTGGTGCAAACGGGAACGCGGTCGGCTTGGTGGAGTGTGTATGAATTGAATGTATATGAGCCGTGACAGATCTACAGTAATTTGTACTTCCTTGTCAGATGGATTCTCTGAGAGTGAAGTATGCTCGGAAGTCTCCTAGATAATCGCTAAAGATTAACCCTAATAACCTTTCTGCCACGGTAACGTGGCAGACTTTTTTTTATGTTCGAACCTACTAAAATCAACTGTATTGTATGTAAATGACCGAGCATAAGACAATTCATTCTAATGGTGAACAGGCAAAGCCTGTGTCATCCTTAAGAATAGAAGCGCTTTCATATTACGAAATGACGGTCAGACGCGCTTCGTAGATCCTTTAGAAGGACAGGAAAGGAGGAAATGAAAGCTCGATCAGTTCGCTATCAATTGGTTTAGTCGCTTAGGCAACAAGAAAACAATTGGATGGAAGGTAGGTCTTGTATGATTTCAACTATGAAAAAATCAGGGGTGTATTTACTTCTCACGACCTTGTTAACGGCACAATTTATGTTTACTCCCGGGCAAAAAGCATTCGCGATCGAAACCGAAACCAACGTCGCTCTCGGCCAGGCAACGGTGTCAACTAACGCTATGGTATTAAACGCCCTTTCGCTTAACAAAGCTATCGATGGCGACCGACTAACGAGCAATTATTTGCTCATCGATGCTGCTGCTGGTCCCAAGTGGATTCAACTAGATCTGGGCGAATCGATCGACATCACACGTGTCAATGTAATGAACGATTATAACGCGTCGACGCCGAGGTACGGAAGAGACATCATCGTTCAACTGTCCAATGACCCGACGTTCTCAAGCGGCGTCACGACGATTTTCAATAATGATGCTGACAACACCGCCGGCCAAGGAGCAGGTACCGATGCCGTCTACTTGGAACCGACTGACGGCACCGGCAAAACGATATCCTTAAGCGCATCGATCAACGCCCGTTACGTGCGTTCGTGGGCGAATGGGCATACACGCTTTGGGGACGGGTCGATCCAGAAGGTCAATACACCCGTTGAGTTGGAAGTTTATGCTGCCATCCCTTCGACGAACTCCTCGCTTCCGGTTTCTGTCAATTTGACAGCGAACAGCACAAGCGTAAACAGTGCGGTCCTTTCCTGGAACAGTCCCGGTTCTGGAACCATAACCGGCTACGATATTCGTTATTCAACTTCGCCGATCACAAGCGCAAATTGGAATAACGGACTAGTCGTGAAACGTCTAGTAGGTGAACCTGCTCCAGCCTCCGCTTCTTCCGTGCAAACGATGACGGCTAAGGGACTTCCGTCAGGTGTGACACTTTATTTTGCAATGAAAACGATAGGAGCCGACGGTAAAGTGTCTGACTTATCCGCCGTTACTAGCGTCTCTACGAAACCTGTAGCGAACATGGCGCTCGGGAAACCGGTAATAACGAACGCAGCAACCACGAGCGGTCAGCCGCTGTCTGCGCTAACGGACGGGGTGTTGGCGCGTGACAAGTATACGCTTTACAGCGTTGTGGACGGACCTAAATGGGCTCAAGTTGATTTGGGGCAATCATACGATATCGCCCGGATTAACCTCCGCAATGATTGGGGAGCGAGTGGTACTTATCGAAAAGCAAGGGACATCGTAGTCCAGGTGTCGGACGATCCAGACTTTACAAGCGGTGTCACGACTGTATTCAATAACGACAGCGACAATAGTTCGCTTCTCGGTGCTGGAACAGATGATGAGTATATGGAACCGGCCGATGGAAGCGGGAAAGACATATTCCTCAAGGATACAGTCAGCGGCCGCTATGTCCGTTACTGGGCGAACGGCCACATCCGTGTCAACGGTTCGCTAAATACAGTTAATACCCCTGTTGAGATTGAGGTATATGCGGATCCTAAAGACTTGGCGCCTCCTGGGGTTGTAACGAACTTATCTAGCCCCAGAGCGACATGGAAAGCGGTAGAACTGAGCTGGACGGCGCCTGGCAACGACGGGAACACGGGCACAGCACTTTCTTATGATATCCGCTATTCCACCTCTGCGATTACAGAGGCGAATTGGAACAGCGCCATTAGCGCTGTCAACGAACCAGCGCCGCAGGAGGCTGGAACCCTGCAGACATTTACAGTCCCAGGATTGAGCCCAACTACAACGTATTATTTTGCAATGAAAACGAAAGACATCATTAGCCAATCGGCCCTGTCGAATGTGTTGTCGGTAACAACACCGGCATTAGATTCCCAAGCGCCTGCAGCCATAACGGACTTGCAAGTGGTTCAGGCTATTAATCGGTCGGCGAAGCTGACATGGACCGCTCCCGGCAATGACGGGAATTTAGGTGATGCAGCTAAATATGACGTCCGATATTCAACGTCGCCTATCACCTCAGCGAACTGGGCGACTGCACAGCAGGCAGAAGACGAGCTAATACAGAAGCCAGTCGGGTCTGCCATGCAATTTAAGGTTAAAGAGCTGAATTTAGGTTCGACCTATTATTTTGCAGTCCGAACAATAGACGATGTTGATAATGTCTCGGACCTGTCGAATGTCGTCAGCGCTACAATAGTTACACCGACGCCGGACGCTGTCACGGTATCGTCCTTGAGTGATCTTCAGCAGGCGATCAATAATGCACCTGAAGGCGGTCGGATTATCACACTCGCTGCTGGAACCTACAATCAATCGTCCACTATTAACATTACTGGCAAGAACAACATCACAATCCAGGGCGCAACGACTGATTACAATGATACGGTCGTGAAAGGGCCAGGCATCAACAGTACCGTGATGGACATCAACTTCAAGGTAAACAACTCTGATTATGTAACGTTCAAGAATTTGACTATTCAAGACTCCTATTACCATTCCATTCAAATTAATGACGGTTCCAACTACTTCCATGCTGATCATTTGAAGACATGGGATAATGGGGAAGGCGGCTTCAAGACAACATTCAACGTTAGCTCAGGCTTAGGCTACGACGACTACGGGATCATTGAGAATTCAATGATCGGATACACCATAAGCGGTATTCATAGCTCAGTAGAAGGCGTTGACCTGATCGCTTCCAAAGGTTGGGTTATCCGAGGCAACACATTCGAAAACACGAAACGCAAAGACGGCGGCGGCGGATACGCGGTTTTCGCCAAAGCAAACTCGATAGATACAATCATTGAGAACAACATTTTGAAAAATAACTTTATTGCCATTTCGTTCGGTGGTGGAGGCTCGGGACTTGCGTTCTTCCGTAATCAAGATCCGACCTATGAGCACCGCGGCGGAATAGTTCGCAACAACGTCGTGTACGGCACAGACGACACAGGCATTTATATGAACAAAGCAAAAGATTTCAAGATCTATAACAACACGATTCTCAATACTGGCTCTGGAGTCGGCTCGATAGAACCACGCTTCGCACAGAGCAGTGGTGAAATTCGCAACAATCTATTGGGCTCAGCCGTCAAAATCCGCGACGGCGCAACTGCGACGCAGAGCAACAACCTGACGAACGGTAATCCTAGCTGGTTAGTTGATCCGGCGAATGGCAATTACCACCTTCATCCGTTCTATGGTTCGGCTGCAAGGGATGTGGGAATGACTTTGCCACAGGTAACTACGGATATGGACAGCGATGCGCGTCCTTACGGTAGCGCACAGGATATCGGCGCAGACGAGTTTGTACCGAGTGAAACGACGCCACCAGCAGCCGTTGCCAATCTGACTCCAAGCAATGCAACGGCTCGCACGTTCCACTTGACGTGGGATGCACCAGGTGATGATGGAAACACGGGTACAGCTTACGCATATGACATTCGTTATGCGAACGCTCCGATTACCGAGGCGAATTGGAACACAGCGCAGCAATTGAATAACGAGCCGCTTCCACAAGCCCCTGGAACCACGCAATCTTTATTTGTAGATGGTCCTTCGGCTGGTTCGACAATCTATGTGGGCATGAAGACAGTGGATGACCAAGGCAACCAGTCCGTGCTGTCAACTGCATCAATCATGACATTGGCTACTTCTAGTTCTGAGTTTACACCGACCGATGACGCATATGTTGCGAACTCGGGTGACAGATCGCATGTAAACCCTTTGGTTATAATCCTGAACAATGGAAACAGTACTTATTGGGGTTATATGAAAGCTGATTTTTCCAACTTCTCCGGTACAACCGCAGAACGAGCGGTCTTGAAATTATTTGTAACTAATAATCCGAGCCGCCCGCATTCATTACCAATATTTGGTATAATGAACGACAATTGGGTTGAAAACACGGTCACAAAAGCTAATGCACCTGACGGCAACGGCGATATCCAGCTAGGAGCGATTCCGTTCAGCGGTCCTGGCTGGTACGAATTTGACGTCACAGAATTCGTCAACAGTCAGATGGCCGACAAAATCGTCACGTTCAAATTGCATGATTCCATCGCACAAGGCGCAAGAGTGGAAATCAACAGCTCGGAAAATGTCTACAATAGGCCATATCTGCACATAAGCTCTACGGACACATTTGCGCCTGCTGCCATAAGCGATATGGCAACTGGCCTCAAAACGCTCAGAAGCGTTGAACTAAGCTGGTCAGCGCCAGGCGACGACGGTAACGACCGCTCAGCTAGCGTTTATGATGTCCGCTACGCTTCGACACCGATCAACGAGTCGAACTGGAGCGCTGCCACGCCAGTCGTGGGCGAACCAACGCCGCAAATCGCCGGAACTCGGCAACAGTTCACCGTTCTTGGTCTAACTTCAGGGGAAACTTACTACTTTGCGATGAAAACTCGCGATAACGCGAACAACGAATCAGCCCTTTCCAATGTCTTGAAAGTCGACATGGAATCCACGGTAAACGTCGCGTTAGGCAAACCTGCTACGACAAATGCTACGAATATTATTAATAACGCACCTCTATCAACCTTGACGGATGGTGTCAAGACGAACGACAAATATATGCTGATAAGCGTAAGCGACGGTCCAAAGTGGGTTCAGGTAGATTTGACCCAGTCTTACCCCATCAGCCGGATCAATATTCGCAACGACTGGGGATCGAGTTCGGCCACTTATCGTACTGGACGCGATCATATTGTCCAAGTGTCGAATGACCCAACGTTCGCAACCGGTGTAACGACCGTGTTCAACAACGATACAAACAATAGTTCTGGTCTTGGAGCAGGTTTAGATGCCGAGTACTTGGAGCCGAGCGATGGTTCGGGTAAAAATATCTTACTTACTTCGCCGTTGAACGCTCGGTATGTGCGGGTTTGGGCAAACGGACATGTGAGGGTAACCCAAGATGTGAATCTGGTTAATACACCAGTAGAAATCGAGGTTTACGCAGATCCTGGAGACAGCAGCGCGCCTTCTGCCGTATCCAATCTGTCCAGCGCCAATACGACTTGGAAGACAACATCTTTATCCTGGTCAGCGCCGGGAGATGACGGTTCTGTCGGAACGGCTACATCTTACGACATAAGGCATCATACAGCACCTATTACTGAGGACAACTGGAACGATGCGGTGCAGCTGTCGAACGAACCAGCGCCTCAAGCATCTGGATCCGTTCAGACTCTTCATGTATCTGGCCTGACGCCGGGGATAACACACTACTTCGCGATTCGTTCATTTGACGAAGCGGTCAATGCTTCCGCATTATCAAACGTGCTTCCCGTGACAACACCTGCTACGGACCCGAATCCACCTTCGACCATCGTGGATTTGCAGGCAGTTGGGCCGAACGTTCGCAGCGTGCAGTTGAGCTGGACGGCACCTGGCAATGACGGGAACTTGGGCAAAGCAACTGGCTATGACGTGCGTTATTCGACCTCACCGATCACCGAGGCGAACTGGGCGACTGCAACGCAATCAGAAGACGAGCTAGCTCAGAAAGAACCCGGGTTGGCGATGAAGTTTCAGGTGAATCAGCTGGAAACAAATGCGACCTATTATTTTGCGGTCAAAACATATGATGATGCTGGAAACTATTCAGCTCTGTCCAACGTGGTGAGTGCTACTACTTTTACGCCTGTTGTTCAGGACAGTGTGACGGTAAACTCCTTAGCTCAGCTGCAGCAGGCTATCAATGAAGCCCCTGTAGGCGGACGTATCATTACTCTTGCCGCAGGCACTTACAATCAGACTTCCTCCATTGAAATCAATGGCAAGAACAACATCACGATTCAAGGCGCAACGACGGATTTTGCTGACACTGTCGTAAAGGGTCCAGGAATCAACAGTGCGTCGCTCGATATCAATTTCAAAGTGAACGACTCAGATTACGTGACGTTCAAACATATGACCATTCGTGATTCGTACTATCATTCGATTCAGGTTAACAATGGCTCGGATTATTTCCACGCTGACCATTTGAAAACGTGGGACAACGGTGAGGGCGGCTTCAAGGCGACGTCAAGCGACAATCTTGAACATCCTTACTCCGATTACGGATTGATCGAGAATTCATCGATCGGGTATTCCATAAGCGGACTGCGGAGCAGTGTGGAAGGAGTTGACTTGATTGCAGCCAAAGGCTGGGTCGTTCGCGGTAATGTGTTCGAAAACGCGCTAGGTGCGAACAACGGAATAGGATATGCGATTTTTGCTAAAGGGAACTCGATAGATACAATCATTGAGAACAATGTGTTTAAAAACAGCTTTATCGCCATGTCGTTCGGCGGTGGTGGAACTGCACCGCAATATTTCCGCAATGGCGACACGACCTACGAGCATCGCGGCGGTATTATGCGAAACAACGTTGTATATGGTGCTAAGGACGCTGGCGTATACATGAACAAAGCGACTGGCTTCAAGGTGTACAACAATACAATCCTAAACACGGGACCGAACGTCGGGTCAGTGGAATCCCGTTTTCCAGAGAGCAGCGGGGAAGTTCGTAACAACCTGCTTGATAAGCCGGTTAAGCCACGCCATGGCGGAACGGCCATTGAAAGCAACAACATTACGAACGGCACAAGCTCAATGCTCGTCAATCCGGAGAATGGCGACTATCACCTGAATCCGTTCACTGCACAAACAGCCATCGATACCGGTATTGCTTTGCCAAATGATGTTCCAACCGATATGGATGGTAATCTGCGTCCTATAGGCAACGGTTATGATATTGGAGCGGACGAGAAAAGCTTAGATGCTACTTACACTGCAAATACTACCGCACCGACTAACACGGATGTCATCGTTACGATCAAATATCCGATTGACGTAACAATAAGAGAATACCGCGTTGATGCAAATGGCCCATGGACAGCATACACTAGCCCTGTCATCGTTTCGGCTAATGTTACCTTGTATGCACGAGGAGCAGATGCTGCAGGCAACCAGTCCGATATTACCAGCTATGTTGTAAGCAATATTGATAAGACACCACCGGCAGATGCTGTTTTGACCGCAGATATTACTGCACCTACCCAATTGGGTGTCACCGTAACGATCGGCTATCCAACAGATGCATTGGTGAAAGAATACAGAGTGGGTATAAACGGCACTTGGACTTCGTACATTGCTCCTGTCTTCGTTTCAGTTAATGACACGATCTTTGCTCGAGGAAAAGATGCTGCAGGAAATGTATCCAATGTAACTAGCTATGTGGTAAGCAATATCGACAAGACTGCACCTTTAAGTATCGCAACTGTAAGTCCAGCTGCCCCAAATGGAAGCAATGGATGGTATACTTCGGATGTAACGGTTAGCTTGGCTGTATATGACGATTTATCTGTTGTATTGAGCACAGAATACCAGGTAAATAACGGAGCTTGGATAACCTATACGGGTTCCATTCCTACATTCGGTGATGGGGTTTATCAAGTCTCCTATCGCAGTACAGATCAAGCTGGTAATGTAGAACAGACCCAAAGTGTACAGTTCAAGGTTGACAAAACGGCACCATTGTTAACGGTTCAATTAGATAAAACATCTATATGGCCAGCAAACAAGAATATGGTGCTGGTTAACGCAACACTGAATTCGAGTGATGCTGCATCTGGTATTGCTTCAGTGGTGTTAACCTCTATTACGAGCAATGAACAAGATATTGATCCAAGTGACATACAAGCAGATTTAGGCACACCGGCCACTTCTTTTAGTTTACGCGCTGAGCGATTAGGTAATGGAACAGGCCGTATCTATACGATTACCTACACTGCAATCGACAACGCGGGCAACCAAACGGTTACTTCTGTAACGGTCACAGTGCCTCATGATCAATCAGGAAAGTAACAACTAATAACAAACGCCAGCTTCAGCCTTTTATGGCTGGGCTGGCGTTTAGCTTTTGGAGTAGCAGGGATCCCTTCTTATTGACAGTGTTACTGTTTGATGGGAGAAGGATAATAGTTCCACAGTATAATTTAGCATTGTCCTGTATATAAGAAAGGCCGTTCGCACTAACATTAAAGTTGCTATCATGATGGACAGGCATTTGGCAATTTGAAATAAAGGGGAGAAGTAAATGAATGGTCAGTCCGTATTATGGATAAATGCCAATCTGTACACACCGTGGGTGCATATTCCCAATGGAAGATTATTAGTTATGCCGGATGGAAGCATCGGAGCCGTAGGTGGAGAGGAAGTCAAGCCGCCTGAGGGAGCTGAGATTATAGACGCTCAGGGATGTAAGCTTTTACCTGGTTTTGTCGACATCCATGTGCATGGAGGCGGCGGTTATGATGCTATGGAAGGAGAGGAAGACCTGCTTGGCATGAGCTGTTATCATGCGAAATTCGGTACGACTTCATTTGCGGCGACCACCTTGTCTGCAACACCGGAGAAGCTAGTTCATTCGTTACAGGCGATGAAGCAAATGGCCGAAAGCGAAAGCAATGGTACAACGGGTGCTCAGATGATCGGCATTCATCTGGAGGGACCGTATTTGAATCCGATTCGCGGCGGGGCGCAAAATCCGACACTGCTGAGAACACCAGACAAGGCAGAGGTGGAAAGTTTTCTCGAAGCGGCAGGCGGATGGATTCGCCTTGTGACGATCGCGCCGGAGCTTAACGGAGCTGAAGAGGTCATCCGTTTCCTCTGCAATCAGAAGGTTACCGTTTCGGCTGGGCACACGGATGCCATCTTCGCGGAAATGGAGCATGCGGTCGATTGGGGGGTGAGCCATATGACCCATCATTTCAATGGGATGCGTCCGTTTCATTCTCGCGAAGTTGGCGCTACGGGGGCAGGGCTATTGTTGCCTGAGCTGACGATCGAGCTAATTGCTGATGGCTTTCATGTTGGTCCCCAAGGCATTAAGATGGCTTTTGCGCTAAAGGGCACTGAGCGCATCGCACTGATTACGGATGCCGTATATTGTGCAGGTTGCCCTGATGGGGATTACGAAATCGAAGGGATGCCCGTTCGCATGGAAGGGGGGACAGTGGAACTGGCCGATGGTTCGAGTTTGGCTGGCAGTACTCTGAATATGTTAACAGCGCTCGGGAATGCACTGCAGTTCACTGGGCTGCCGCTTGAACGAGTACTGCCGTCCGCGACAGTCGTGCCAGCCCGACAAATGGGGGAACATGATAGAAAGGGGATGCTTCGTACCGGTGCGGATGCCGATTTTGTGTTGATAGACGACGAATGGCAGGTACGAGCAACTTATGTCAAAGGAACTAAAGTTTATGGTTGAAAATCTAATTTCCATGAAAAAAACCGTCCGGCATGCAGATGCACCGGACGGTTGTTGTATTTACGATTAACGGCTATAGAACTCGACGATTTGTTTCTCGTCAATTTCCTGAGGCATTTCGGAACGATCTGGAAGACGAACGAATTTACCTTCCATAGCGCCTTCGTTGAATTCTACGTAAGCTGGCAAGAAATTGCGGTTAGCCAAAGCTTCTTTGATTGTTGACAAGTTACGGCTTCTTTCACGAAGACCGATTACATCGCCAGTACTAACAAGGTAGGAAGGGATATCCACTTTCTTACCGTTAACTGTAACGTGACCATGTGCAACAAGCTGACGAGCGCCTGCGCGGGAGTTGGATAGACCAAAACGGTATACCAGGTTGTCCAGACGGCTCTCAAGCAAGGTCATGAAGTTCTCACCGGAGATACCTTGTTGCTTGGAAGCTTTGTCGAACAAGTTGCGGAATTGCTTCTCGCCTAAACCATACATATGGCGAAGCTTTTGCTTCTCTTGCAATTGAACACCGTACCCGCTCAATTTCTTGCGTTGTCCTGGACCGTGTTGTCCTGGAGGGAATGCGCGTTTCAATTCTTTACCTGAACCGCTCAGGGAAATACCAAGACGGCGGCTTAATTTAAATTTAGGACCTGTATAACGTGACATGTATTCATACTCCTTCTACTAATTGAATTTTATAGGTTGGGTTGCAAATTGTAAGCTTGTCATAAGTTAGAAACGAGTAAGCTCCGGGGTGCCCGATTTTGTTTACAGATCCCCAGGGAATCATCTGCCAGGAATGTTCAGCCGCAGTCCTGTCAGCAACAAAATCAGTGAGGGTGACACCGTAATTATTCTCAGAACAATCAGTTTCCACTCGACTTCTAATTTTATAAGATAGCAGGTGGCTGTGTCAAGTGATCCCAAGAAGTAATGTTCTCCGAAGGAATAGAAACCGAATGAAATGGCGCTTTGTGGGGCATTTTGACGAATAATATATGCTGCATTGAAGGATCAGAACGTGTACTATTATAGTATTGAAGTTTACTAGAAGGAGTTTGTCATGGGAGAAGAACATATACCGACCGAATCGACGCCAAGCTTGCTATATCCCGATATTGGAATGTTTGCTTCAGCAGCTGATCGCGAGTCCCGGGAAACGAGTTCCAGCACAGCCCAATTGACAGAAGCTTTTCACTCAATCATGGATGAATTTCTCGTTGAATCGCTTGAAACTGATATATCGTTCGCCCTTCTTGATCCTAACGGAACCCTTATTGTGCAAAGACAGCTTCACGGGACATCTGACCAACTGCAGCCTGAATATCTCTCACAAAAGGACTTTTCTGAATTCCCATCCGTAGAGATCATCATGGAGTTCAGCCGTCAGACGGTTACTTTGGTGATGAGAACTAGTCAAACAAGAGCGGATTCCATGCTGATGCTGCGCAGTTTGGCATCGGCCTTGACTGCGAGAATGGAAGCTGAACAAGTACAGAAAGAAAATGGTTGGCTAACAACGACGTTGAACCGAGCGAATATAGTTTCAGAACGACAAAGTACTTTATTCCACCTTTCCAAGCAACTTCACGAATTGAATGATGTAAATGCCATTTTAACGGAATGGATCATTTGTCTGGAGATGTTATACCCGCAATTGCAAAAACAATTGTATGTTTCCCAGGACCATCTGTGTCCAGACATTCCTGTGGAACCGCTGTCTCTGTATGAAAGTGATCATCTATGCACGAGAGCCTTTATGGAAGGCTGTATCGTGATTGCTGATGATAGTAGCGGTACGGATACGAGGAGCCGTGCGGCGGCTGTACCTTTGAAGGGTAAACAGGGCGTTTATGGCGTGCTTCACCTGTTGCCTAAAGAGCGTTCCATTCCTTCAAGTGACTTGGATTTCATTGGGCTTCTCACCGAAACCGCTGGCACAGCGTTCGAGAATGCGCAATTGTTCGGCCAGACGGTGCGCCTAGTTCAAGAGCTTCAATTAATTAATGAAATTACACATCGCCTGAATCAGAGCTTGAAACTTCAGGATATATTCCAATATGCAGTTGATGAGTTGACCCGGATTTTCCATGCTGAATTCGCGTGTATCATAGATTTGGATCATGCTACAAATGAACTTGTTGTGAGAGCCAGCGATCCTGAGAACTTCATGAATGAGCGTCTCTCCATAGACACCGGCTTCGTCGGGCTTGTGATCAAGAACAAGGAGCCCGTCCTGCTCGGCGATTACAAGTCCAATTGTGAGATCAACTCCGTATGGATGGAGGCAACGGAAGCGCGTTCACTGCTGGGTTGTCCAATATTGAATCATGGTGAAGCGGTTGGAGCAATCTTGATGGCCCACCGCACGCCGAATTATTTCTCATACAATAACTACAAATTGCTTCAAGTTCTTTCCCGACATATCGGACTAGCCTTGACCAATGCTAGCCTGCATGCCGAGGTTCGCCGAATGGTAGCAACGGATCATTTGACTGGATTGTACACGAGGCATTTCCTGGACGAACAAATAGGTGCCTTTCAGAAGAAAGATGCATGCGGTTCACTTGTCCTGCTCGACATTGATAATTTCAAGAAAGTGAACGATCGTCACGGTCATCAAATCGGCGATGATGTGCTCATTCAAGTAAGCCGGATCATCAAGTCATGCATTCGAGATGGAGACATACCTGCGAGATGGGGAGGAGAAGAGCTTGCTATTTATTTCCCCAAAGTGAACCGCGAACAAGCGATCCATGTCGCTGAGCGCATCTGCCGAAAAGTAAGCGAGGAAACGTCCCCTCAAGTAACGGTTTCGTGCGGTGTCTCCGATTGGTCCTTCAATGAAGCCAAGCTAAGCGTAGAAACTCTTTTCTACAGGGCAGACATGGCATTGTACAAAGCGAAGAACTCCGGCAAGAATCAGATTATGCATGGTTAGGGCAGTATATCCTTACCCCCTTGGGAAACGCTAACGCTAAGCGATTATGACAAGGGGGATTTTTCTATGTCGTCTACAAGCTTCTGCAAACAACCGGGTATCAAGATGTGGTTGTCTTTGAGCATGGGAATTATGATTAGTATGACATCAGGGTGCGGACTGCAGAATGCAGATCCGGATAAGTTGTTCGATAACACAGTAGCAGGGTTATCGGGTAAAGATAATTTTGCCTTTGCCGGGACAACCCAGTATGCCCTCAATGGACTGCCTTCTCAACAAGGAGTGGCCTTTAAGGGAATGGTTACGGGTCATAATCATTTAATGATGCAGGTTGTCTCCGAGAAAGAGGGAGCAGTGAACGTAAATGCAAATGATCCAAAGACAGCAGTCCAATCCAGAGAGCGAGCTAGCTCCGACGTTTCTGTGGTATTCAACCGTTCTCAGGACCAATGGATTGTAACGGAGAGCTCCGCGGCAAGTGAAAGCGCAGATCAATTGATCCGTTGGAACCCCATGGCCCATCTGGAACGGTTGAATACTATGCACAAACAGATTACAGCTGCAAGAGATCCAGTTACTTCCGGCTCAATCTTGTCCGTTGTGCCTGATCAAGCACAAGTATCGGAGATGATGAAGGAAGAGCTAGGTAAACAGATTGAGTTGCTCGACCCCGCTCGCAAGCTGCAAGAATTGCAGCAGAAGCTGCAGCTAACAGACAAACAAACTTCCGCGATGCATGGAGAGGTCGAGAAAAACTTAGCAGATGCTAGGGCAAGGCTAGAGGAGATGCGCAACAGCTTGACTGCCGAATCTACTTACGTGATAGGGGTTGACCGACAGTCTAATCTTCCCAAAACTATGCAAGTGAATACCACTTCCCATTACAACGTTGGAGGCAAGAGTAAAGAAGAAACCACACAGGTTACCTATTCATTTGGAGATTGAACAAGAGTGAAACGGACAATGAGCATACTTCATTCATAAACAACAGCATGGAGTTTACAGTTAGCAAATCCATGTTAAAATAAGTAGGTTCAATTCCTATGAAGGAGATGTGTGCGACGATGAGAGATCCGCGTTTAACAACATTAGCTCGTAACTTAGTTAATTATTCCGTTAAAGTAAAGCCAGGTGAAAAAATTTTAATCGAGATGATTGGTTCCGAACGTGAACTTGTCAAATGTTTGATAGAAGAAGTGCATGCACAAGGCGGCTATCCTTTTGTCGAGCTTAGCGACAAGTCCATCCTTCGTTCTATGCTTAATTCAATCACCACAGAGCACTTGGAGCTGTGGAAGGAGCTTGACCTGAATAGGATGTCCCAGATGGACGGCTATATCGCAGTGCGCTCTGGCGATAACGTGAATGAGATGTCCGATGTGCCCGGCAGCAAGAATGAAATGTATCAGAGGATTTATTACAAACCCGTACATTTGGAGCAGCGTGTGAAGAAGACCAAATGGGTTGTGCTGCGTTACCCGAGCCCTTCTATGGCGCAGTTAGCTAACATGAGCACAGAGGCATTCGAAAACTTCTATTTCGATGTATGTAATTTGGATTATGCCAAAATGGATTTGGCTATGAACCCTCTTGCGGATTTAATGGCTCGCACAGATAAAGTGCGAATTGTAAGTCCTGGCACTGATCTTTCTTTTTCCATTGCGGGTCTTCCGGGGCGTAAGTGTTCAGGAGAGCGCAATATTCCAGATGGCGAGGTATTCTCAGCTCCCGTTCGTGAATCTGTGAATGGTGTTCTTACCTATAACACACCAAGTGTATACGGCGGCTTCACGTTCGAGAATATCATGTTCCGCTTCGAAAACGGTAAAATTGTGGAAGCGACGAGCAATGATACGGCCAGATTGAACGAAGTGCTTGATACGGACGAAGGCGCAAGGTATATCGGAGAATTCAGTCTTGGCTTCAACCCCTATATTCTGAAACCGATGAAAGACACCTTATTTGATGAGAAAATTGCAGGCAGTCTGCACTTTACACCCGGCCAAGCGTACGAAGACTGCGACAATGGGAATCGATCGGCGATTCATTGGGATATCGTATTAATTCAACGTCCTGAATATGGCGGCGGGGAAGTGTACTTCGATGATATGCTCATTCGTAAGGATGGATTATTCGTTATTCCTGAACTTGAAGGACTGAATCCGGAAAATTTAAAGTAAAAAAGAAATTCTATGATTGCATGCAACGTGCTTCCAAGTTATCATAGAAGAAACTATACTATAAGTGGATTCATTTCCACTTCCATGGAGGGATCAGCCATGTCAACAGCGAACAACAATGCGATCGTCGAAATTTCCCAGACAGCTAACAAATTTCGTTCTTCCATCGTGCTTCAACTTGAGAACAAATTCATTGACGTGAAGAGTATCCTGGGCCTGTTCACCACTTTGTTGGATACAGGAACTTACCAGCTCCATGTTCATGGACCAGATGCTGATGAGGCTAAGAAAGCCATTCTTGAGGTATTTGCAAAGCATAATTTAGCAGTTGAAGTGGTATCCGAGTAAGCTGCAATAAGTGTAGAACGCTTAAGGAAATTAGGAAGACATTCTCATCTTTTAGAGAGTGTCTTTCTTCGCGTTACGAAGCTTCGTGTAAACGATTAATTTTGTGGAAGCATTTACAATCGAATGTACGTTAATCATAGTTGGAGTAGAGGCATCTTCTCTTGTGTAATATGGCGTTTTCGACTATCATAAGCATATAAGGTTAGGATAAGCTTCCGATAAAGGGGGAGATTTGATGTCGTCATCGGAAATGATGTTAAGTTTGAATCAGAAAGCCATTACCCTTCTCCAGGAAGATGCGGATCAAATTGAGAAGCTGATTCAGATCCAAATGGAATCTTTAACCAATCGTAGATGTCCTCTCTATGAAGAGGTGCTGGATACACAGATGTATGGACTTTCGCGTGAGATTGACTTTGCAGTAAGAGCAGGGCTTCTGGCGGAGTCAGCCGGGAGAACCATCTTAAGCGAGTTGGAGCGCAAATTGGCGTATTTATACGAAGCGTTAGCATTATCCAAAAAAGAGTAACCTCCACGAGGTTACTCTTTTTTGCTTGCAGCGATTATTTACACCAGGAAGAATGCAATACCCAAGATAATGTAGACGATTAGGAGCAACACACCCTCATACCAGTTGGTCGAGCCGTCCTTGGAAATAGACTTCGCTATGAACGCAGAAACGCCTATTCCAGCGAGTTCATAAGTAGTGAACACAATATTCATCGTATTGCCCATAAAAAAGCTCACAAGGACCAATACAGGGGCGACAAAGAGGGCGATTTGCAAGCTGCTGCCTACTGCAATTTCTACAGCGGCACCGATCTTATTCTTAAGTGCAAGGAAGACAGCGGCGCTATGTTCAGCAGCATTACCGACGATTGCAATCAGGAATGCCCCTACGAACAGCTCGGACAATCCGAATCGATGAGTAAACTCATCTAACGTACCGACCAGCCATTCACTCGTAAAGCCTACCATTACGGTCGCAAGGATTAAGTAAAGGATGGATTTGTTTCTGGACCAGGCAATATCATGATGATCAGGCTGTTCGGTCGGATTGGACAGCTCATCCTTATGGGTTACCATAGAGAATATTAACCACAGGATGTAGGCAACGATCAGAATACAGGCCACGATAATACTGAATGTATCCGTCTCACTTGTCGTCAAGCTTCTCGCGAAGATAGCGGGAATGAACAGAGCAATAACAGCAAGAAGCATAAGGGATGCATTGTGACCCGCCATCATTACGTTAAAATGCTGTGTCCGGAACTTCAGCCCGCCGAAAAAAACGCTTAAACCTAATACCAACAGCAAGTTCCCCATGATGGAACCCGTAATACTAGCCTTTACCATATCGAACAATCCATCTCTTACGAGAAAGATTGCAATGATAAGCTCTGCAGCGTTGCCGAATGTAGCGTTGAGAAATCCGCCAATACGCTCTCCCGCATAATGAGCTACACCTTCCGTAGCTTTGCCCAGAAACCCAGCCGCAAATATAATCGCTATACAGCAAACGGTAAGCTGAAGCATGGCAGACATGCCTGTGTAATGGGCAATCCCGCTGAATGCAAAACTAGCGATTAGAATAGTGAAAAACAACTTTTGTCTCATTTTGAACGCACTCCTCTTATGTAAAATATTGCCTATTCTATATAACTTACTCTAATATACTGGAATTGAAACAAAATGAAAAGTGATCTCTTTTCTTTGTTAAACGTTCACTTCTAGGAAGTTGCTTTCCTCGTCCAGACAATTTACAATGAAGTTATATTGTGGAAGGAGTGAGGCAGGATGTCCGCAGAAATTGGAACTGGTATTATTCGCATTTCTGACGATGTAGTCGCCACTATAGCCGGACTGGCCGCGTTGGAAACTCCAGGAATAGCCGCCATGTCGGGCGGGATCTCAGAAGGGTTAGCCAAGCGGTTAAGCGGGAAAAACGTGCAAAAAGGCGTATCCGTAGAAGTAGGTCAGTTAGAAGCGGCGATTGATCTGCGTGTTATTCTTCATTATGGCTCCAAAATACAGGACGTATGCCGAAACCTACAGGAAAACGTAAAAGAAACAGTTGAGAATATGACAGGATTGAACGTAGTCGAAGTGAATGTAAAGGTTGAAGGCGTAGCTTTCAAAGAGGACGAAGCAGAAGATGCTGTCGCAAGGATTAGATAAGTTAGCTAGTAATGAAAGAGCAGGAGCCGGCGGGGATACCGCTGATGCTCCTGCTCTTTATTCATTTGATGATTTTCTGATAGAACCAAACATCTTGCCAGGCATTGAACTTGTAACCGACTTCTTTGAAGCAGCCGACGAATTCAAAACCAAATTTGTCATGAAGCTTAACACTAGTCTCGTTGCCGCCTGTAATTCCAGCCACGATGACATGAAAGTCTCTAGCTTTAGCTATATGCAGAATCTCTGCCATTAACAGGGAACCAATCCCTTGTCCATGGAACTCTGGATCCAAATAGACAGAGAGCTCTGCGGTTCGAGAATAAGCTGGTTTCGTCCGGAACGCTGAGAGGCAGCAATAGCCTGCAATGCGGCCGTCTAATTCTGCAACAATGAGCGGGTAGTAGTCGCCGAATTGCTGAAACCAGCCTTTTCTCTCTTCAAGGTTCTGCTTTTCAAGATCAAAAGTAGCGGGTAAGTTAACGATTGCATGGTTATAGATGGCTAGCATGGACGGTAAATCCTGTTCAATCGCATCCCTGATCTTTACATTCACCCCATACAGCTCCTTACCGTTTCTCCACGTTATTTCTTTTTTTATCCTTTTCAGGCTTGTCCTGTCTGTCGGATTTGTTATACTCTCTTGAAATACTAAGCAGAATGCCGATACTGCTCATCATCACAACAAGCGAAGACCCTCCTGCGCTAATGAAAGGCAGTGTCACCCCGGTCATTGGAATCGCTCCCGTTACCCCGCCCATATTAACAAAAGCCTGGATGCCGATCAATCCCACAATTCCGATTCCAACCAAGTTCCCGAATGTGTCCGTGCTGCGCAAAGCTACTAATAACCCGCGCCATATAAAGGCGAGGTAGAATAGAAGAAAAATCACACTTCCAATGAACCCAAGCTCTTCGCCAATAATGGCAAAAATGAAATCATTGTGAGCCTCCGGCAAGTAGTGCAGCTTTTGAATGCTCTGCCCAATCCCGGCGCCTGTAAGGTCTCCGTGACCGAATGCATACATGGACTGTACAATTTGATAGCAAGGGCCTTGCACATCTGACCAAGGATCCAGATAACAAGTAATACGGTCCATCTTGTAGCCTAGTGATTCTGCAGATAGTACATAGACGAGCAGGCCGCCGATTACGACGACTCCGATCACGGCAACGGCACCCATAATATGCTTCATGTTAGCTCCGCCCACAACGATGACAAGTGATGCAGTCAGCACGAGGATGAACATCGAGCCAAAATCCGGCTGAAGCATAATGAGAAAGGCAACCACTCCGACAATGATGACAGAAGGAGCAAGTCCATTGCGGAACTGCTTGATTTTATCCCCTTTTCGATAAATCAATCCGGCCAGATACAAGATGACTGCTAGTTTAGCGAACTCGGAAGGCTGTATCCCGAAACCAGGGAATTGGAACCAGCTTCTGGCGCCGTTTACTTCATTGCCTATGAACGGAACTAGAGCTAGCATGATCATAACGACTATGAAATAAGGCTTAAGGAGCAGGCGGAGCTTGAGCATTGGAACGTTCATAAGAAAAAACATGCCAAGTGTGCCGAGAACGGCAAAAATGGCTTGTTTTTTAACAAAATAAAAGGCGTTATAATTGTATTCCGCGGAGGAGATGGCTATAGCAGAGCTGGCACTGAATACCATCACTAAACCAAACCCAACTAGTAAAAAAGTAAGCAGCAGAAGCAGGAAATCCGGCGTTCCTCTGCGTGATGGCTGCATGAAGGCGCGCCCCTTATTCCGACAGTTGCTTTTTCAATTCGCTTAGCTTCTGTTCGGCGATTTTTACGACCCCGGCGGGTACTGGTGATTCATAATCAAGCCCATGCGGGAATGTAGCTCTGCCAAGATAGGCATCTTCGACAGTAAGAATGGCATGAGGGGACTCCAGCTTCCCTTCCACTGTACGCGTGTTCACACGCAGGAAGTATTCCGAGCCTTTTTCTTCAATCTTCAAGTCATATGTAGCGCGGTAGTATTCCCATTGCCAACGAACGAAACCTAATTTGGTTGTTACATCGTCTAGATGTCTTAAATCACTCTTCAAGGAACGAAGTCCTGTATTTTCAATAATCACCTTTAAAACCCTCCTGTAGTTCAATTGTCTTTATTCATGATAGTATGTTTCCCTAACTTGTGCAACCCTATAAAGAGGCATAGTTCTTAACATTCCGTGGCGGCTTTTACCACTTGTCCCTATGTATGGTCTGCTAAGGATGAGGGCAATTTAATTTAAGTATCTTGCAAATTTAAGCATAAGGGAGGAAATACGTTCCATGCAAAAAACAATTCGTGATATTATGAGCACTGATTGTGTTACGGTAACGCCTCAGGACAATATTTATGAAATAGCTGTTAAGATGAAGCAGCATGACATCGGATTTATCCCAGTGGTAGATGGAGATCAGCTTATAGGAGTAGTAACAGACCGCGACCTTGTCATTCGTGGATATGCGGATAAGCATTCCGGTTCCGGTGCAGTCAAAGAAGTGTTATCGACTGATGTCACAACAGCTTCTCCTGATCTGTCGGTTGATGAGGCTGCGAAGCTTATGGCCAACCGCAAAGTTCGCCGCCTTCCAGTTGTCGAGAATGGAAAGTTAATTGGTGTTGTCGCAATTGGTGACTTGGCTGTGCGTGAAATATTCGTAAATGAAGCTGGAGAAGCCTTAAGCGAAATCTCCGAGCATGCAGCTCATACAATCGGTTCGAAGTAACAATGGCCGTCCCAGCAGCCCGTCTCGATCTATCGAGAACGGGTTTTTAGCCGTGAAATGAAAGCTGCCATAAATCGGGATTGTCTTGGGAAGAGCTCTATTTTATTGTGCTGCTTTTCTGAATCCGGCTGCTTCCGCTTCTTTTTCTGTGCAAAACTTCGCTTCTGCTTTCGTTAACTCATATGATTTACCACCAGGAAGGTGGTAAATCTTGTCCCCCTTCGTATTGATGTTTCCTTTAATCTGGGGTGATTTACATGAAGCATCCTGAACTGCAGCAGGTGAGTGAGGAGCAGCGGTTGCTCCCCACAGTCCTTTATTCTGACTTCTGGCTTTCCTCTCGATTGCTGCAAAGGATTCGGCATATAAAACATTGGGCGGAATGGTCATCGTATTGGCATAGCCCTCTGCTACCAATAGCTCGTTGAACATGATGGGTTCGGAATGGATAAACACATATCGGAGAAGCCGACCGTATTTGTCCTTCGGTCCAGCATCCTGGAACATATAAATGGTTTGTCCGACTAATTTGGCTTGTGTGAAATTTTTGGCCTCTTGTCCATATGCTTCTGACTTCCCGTTCGTAATCTCGGGTGTATTCACACCGATCAATCGTACCTTCAGCCCGTCCGTCGTCTCGAACGTATCACCGTCAACAACTCGCTCTACTACCGCAGAAGTCCACGGCGCATTACGCAATGGCGGATAAGCGGTCTGGATTGACTGTACTTGAGCGTCTGATTCCGCTGCAGGAATGGTTGAGGTTGTTGCGGAGCATCCGGTCAGGAAGGCAAGGAAGAGCACGATCGGAAGAAATCGGATTACCATGGCACACCTCGTTTTTGGCTTTATTATAACCGAGCGGCGATTCACTCACAAATATATCGATTCCGGAAAGGGCGTTTAAATCTAACGGCTTCTTTTCATAATAGGAAGTATGAAGACCATATAGGGAGGCAATTACTCATGAAATACGACCCGGAACAACCGCTCCTAATTCAAAGTGATTCCACCTTACTATTAGAAGTGAATCATCCCTTATTCAAGTCTATGAGTGCAGAGCTGGCGAGATTTGCAGAGTTAGTGAAAGCGCCTGAGAATTTGCATACATATCGGCTAACCCCGTTGTCCTTATGGAATGCAGCTTCCTCGGGAATGTCTGCTGATCAGATCCTTTATGTGCTTAGGATAAACAGCAAGTGGGAAGTTCCAGGACAAGTGCAGAATCTTGTTCGGCATTATGTCGGCCGTTACGGGCTAGTAAGGTTAATCGCCCGCAGAAACGGGGAGATGGTGCTTACGTCCGATGATCCTGCAGTTATTAATGAATTGGCTCATTATACGTCAACGAGAGCTTTTTTCGTTAGGGTCATGGATGCGAATACGATTGAGATTGTACCGGCTTATAGAGGGTTTATCAAACAAGAGCTTATTAAGCTGGGTTATCCTGTAAGCGATTTGGCTGGCTATCATGACGGAGAAGCATTGCCTATGAAGCTGTTGGAATGTGAGTTGGATTCGACAGAACATGACGAGGGGCTTGCCGGCACTAGTCAGATTGACCGAATTAGGACATTCCGACTGAGAGATTATCAGCGTAAAGCAGTGGATGCTATGTGTACGGAGAGTGAGAAGCACGGCGGCAGCGGTGTTGTCGTATTGCCATGCGGAGCAGGGAAAACGGTCGTAGGCATTGCGGCCATGACTAAGCTGCAATGTGCGACGCTCATCTTAACGACCAATGTAGCTTCTGTCCGTCAATGGCGCAGAGAAATATTGAGCAAAACCGATCTGACCGAGGAACAGGTAGGCGAGTACAATGGGGAGCGGAAAGAAGTCCGCCCTGTAACGATTGCGACCTATCAAATTCTGACCCATCGCGTGCGTAAAGAAGATTTGTTTGCCCATATGAAATTGTTCAACGAGCGGGACTGGGGGCTTATTATATACGACGAGGTTCATCTCCTCCCGGCTCCGGTATTCCGTGTAACTGCCGAAATACAGGCGACTCGCAGACTTGGACTTACCGCTACCCTTGTAAGAGAGGATGGCTGTGAGAAGGATGTCTTCTCGCTTGTAGGTCCCAAGCTGTACGAAGCGGGTTGGAAAGATTTGGAGCGGGAGGGTTGGATTGCTAAGGTGCAATGCAAGGAGCTTAGGGTATCCATGCCTGATTCTGTTCGGGAGGCTTATACGGCTGCAGAGAATAAAAACAAGTCCCGCATTGCAGGAGAGAATCCGAACAAGTTAGGTGTCATTCGCGAGCTGTTAGCACGCCACGATCGACAGCCGACATTAGTAATCGGACAATATATCGATCAGTTGAAAATCATTGCCGAGCAATTGGAGGCTCCTATGATTTACGGCCAAATGCCGCACGAGGAAAGAGATCGTCTATACGCGCAGTTTAATGAGGGGGAAATCTCGACACTGGTCGTTTCCAAGGTGGCCAACTTCGCCATCGACCTGCCGGATGCGCGTGTAGCTATTCAAGTATCAGGCAGCTTTGGTTCCAGGCAGGAGGAGGCCCAACGTTTGGGACGCATTCTGAGGCCTAAGGCGGATAATGAAGCGTTCTTTTATACCCTAGTGTCGGATGAGTCCAAAGAGCAGGAGTTCTCGATCCATCGGCAGCTCTTCCTGGTAGAGCAAGGCTATCGATATGAGATCCACGATGCAAATAGTTTAGTTGCCGCACCATACAATGTAGATGGAGATGCCGTTCAATGAATGTTGGCTTGTTCGTTCACAAATTGCCTGAAGCTCTGTCCCAGGATATCCATAAGCAATGGCTGTCTGCAATTCCCGAATCATCGAGCCTAGTGAATCGCGAGCTCGAGTATCTTCTCTGTTCTCCTGAGGGATTACAGGCCATACTTCTGACATTGCGGGATACAGAACGGCATACATTATGCCTAATAGCTGCTGCTTTTGCCAGTGAGCCTTTCGATGATACCAAGCTTCTGAAACAAGGCAGGCTGCAATTATCCGGTGCGGCTCTTAAGGTAGGCCTTATGAGACTTTGCCGTAAAGGGATCGTATTCTCGCTAAGGAAGTCCTGGGGCGAGCAGCTGTATATGCTGCCAACGGATACCTATAAGATCTGGCTCAAGCTGTTATTCCCTGAGTGCTTGGAACAAAACGTTGAGCTGGATACACTTGAAGTTAAATCATTGACACTTGAAAGATCGCTTCCCTCCGCACGCTTGTTAACCTTGCTCGCCTATTGTGATCGAGAGGGCTTACCGGTGACACGGAAGGGAGTCATCGTCAAAAGGAACCTGATAAAACTGAATCGACTGCTGCATATAGAAGCGAACGAGATCCGGTTACTTCATGTCCGATATACTTGGGATGATACTTATCCTTTTTCTTTTGCCGCTGTACTCGATGGGGGATTGCGACAGGGACTGTTAGAGCTTCGCAGAGAAGGATATGTACTTAATAAACATAAGCTTCACGACTGGTTATCTTTGTCGGAGCCGGAGATGAACCGTGTTCTATATGATCAATTAATCACATCGCTACTGCCGGCTGTACCAGGCATGCGTCACTGGATCACATTTTCCGAAGAGATTGCGCCAGGTCAATGGTTCTCGGTAACGGGTATTATTAATAGTGTGAATACTCAGCTGGGTATGGGGAAGGAGCTAGTGCAGCAGGAACGAATCACTACCGAATGGCTGGAACCCTTATCTTTGTTGGGGTACATGGAGCTAGGTCATGATCGTAATGGACAACTGCTGACAAGATACTGTGCTCCAGTGACGTCTTCCGAGGCACACCTGCAAGCTTCCTTAGATTCACTGCGAGAGGAGACAATTTTTGTTCAACCGGATTTTGAGATTATTGTCCCACCGGGTGTTCCTTATCAAGTTTTATGGCTGTTGGAGCATCTAGGAGAACTGGAGCAAGCAGGTACAGTGAGCCGTTATCGGTTGTCAAAGGAACGGGTTCAACAGTCGCTTGATGCCGGCTGGTGCGGAGAAGAGATGATTGCTTTATTAAGGAAGCATGCCAAATTCGGGTTGCCCGAGTTAGTCGAATATAGCTTGAGACAATGGATCGCACAATGGGAAAACGATGGAAAAAATAAATGCAATCCTCTGAGATCTGATCGGGATGCAGCATCAATAAGCGAGTGTGGGGATGTCCCGAAGCAACAAGAAGGAGGAGATGTTACGCAAGGGCTTATTTACTCTAGAGAGTCTGTGCAGTATTATGATATTGAGCGGACTATTCCGCGAACCGAGGATTTGTATCCGGGACTTGCAGAAGTGCCCAACATGTGGCTCAAGGAATTAAGGTCTTACCATGCAGCTACTCGTATAGATATGATTCGCAAAGCGCTGGAGTGGAGCGCATGCGTACGAATAAGACAGGCAGGCGAAGTTCGGTTGCTGGTGCCTGAGCGCATAGAAGGAACGTTGGATAGTTGGTTGGTCTGCGGATTCAATCCGGCTGGCGAAATTATGCTGGCACCCAATCAATGGGAGGAGATGCAGCTTGTTCTTCCCGGGATAAACGATGAAAGCTGAGGGGCATTTACCTCGGAATGCTAAAGGAGGATATACAAATGGTAACTTTGACAGAAGTTGGAACGCTCGATGTAGCTGAACTTCTCTCACAAGCTTATGAAGTAGGCGATATGATTAACAGCTCCGCGGAAGCGGCAGATTATGCATACTGGAAGCAGCAAGTCGAGTCAAATAAGGATATTCAATCTGCTGTAAAGCAATTTGCCAAGCTGAAAGAGAAGTTTGAAGAAACGGAACGTTTCGGGCATTTCCATCCTGATTATCATGCTGCGTTGGATAAAGTGAAGGAAGCAGAGGTCCAGCTGGACGAATTTGAAGCGGTTCGACAATTCAAGGCTGCTGAAGCGAAATTAGACGAGCTGCTGTTCAGTGTCTCGGAGACGATTGCTCACTCTGTTTCTGAAGCGATCAAGGTGCCTAGCAACAACCCAATGCCTACGAAATCAGGGTGCGGGTCTGGTGGCTGCAGCAGCTGCGGGTAAGATTTGAGGAAGAAAGCAAGCGCAGCACGCGAGTAAAAAATCCTAACTTAATAATGATTCCCGTGAGGTTCATCCTTAAGCTAGGATTAAATGAATTAGTGATGGATTGCCACTAACTGGAACTCGGGGATGATTGTACCAACTTCGTGACCAGACCAGTTACGCACGAATGGTTTGTGGAATTCTCGAAGTTGATCGAATTCACTTCGAGTTAACCAACTAAGCTGGCGTAATGCCTCTGTAACCGTTGGATAGAGGGCGCGCATGGATCCGTCTTCTATCTTGACTGCAAGAGCTGAGCCCTGCTCTGGTGAAGTGACAGCGAATACGCCCTCTGCACCCATCTTGCCTACGAGGCGGCCGCCGGTTACTTCAAGGAGACGAGTGTCGAATCGTCCGGTGCCGGCAATGAAGAACGGTGCACGGCGGATTGCTTCAAGCACCGTCCTGCAAGCTAACGCTCGCGCTTCAGGCAACAAGCCTTCAGGCTGGCCGAAGACGGCGTAGGCACGCGCAAGAGAGGCGAGCGGAAGACCGAATACGGGCACACCGCAGCCATCTGTTCCGAGTGATATTTGCTCGATTGGCACGCCGCTCATTGTGCTGATTACTTGGAGCATATATTGCTGGACAGGATGCTCAGGCGACATATAATTTGCTGTGGCAGCTCCCATTCGCAGAGCTAATGCAAGCATACCCGAATGTTTGCCGGAGCAATTGTTGTGAATGGCTGTAGGATTTTGACCCTTTTTTTTCATTTTATCGGCCATGGGCTCATAATAAGGATAATGGGGACCGCAGAGAAGGCTTTCCTCGGTTAACCCAAGCTTTTCTAGAAAGCGCTCTATCGTCTCGGTATGAATCATTTCTCCGTTATGAGAAGCGCACATTATTGCAATATCTTCCGGGACAAGCCCGAACGCTTCTACAGCGCCTGACTCTACAATTGGGATGGCTTGTAATGGTTTGGCGGAAGAACGGGCAAACGTCTTAGTTGCAGGGTCTCCCGCAGCTACCACGATTTGTCCGAGACGGTCGACGACAGCTATATGACCGCGATGGGTCGATTCAGTTAAGTCGCCTCTTGTAACGCGGACGAGATTTGCGGATTCGCAGTCTGACATAGAAGTCTCACTCCTGGGCTCGTTGCTCGGTACGATGAATAGGAATAGGAGGGGTAAAGATGTTCCCTGAACGCACCGGCCTTATTATTTGGGTTAACGATTTGAAATCAGTCAAACATTTGGAACGATTCGGTTCCATCCACTATACGTCTAAAAGAATGCATTACGTCGTCATATACATGAATGCTGATAAAGCAGAAGAAGCAACAAAAGCGATACAGAAATACCCATTTGTCAAAAAAGTAGAGCGTTCCATGCGCAACGAGATTCCTACAGAATATAATAGTAATGTTACACCTAAGAAAGTATACCGAATTGCTCACCCCCGATGCAAACGGATCGGGGGTTGTTTTTTGTGAAAATACTTCTAAAAGTCGCGCAATTCACAATATTATATAATAATAAAAAAATGGTGCATTTAACAATTGGAAAATAATTAAAAATCGAGTAAAATAAAACTAACTTAGTTGTACATAGGGATAGGGACCTATCTTCAAGAAGGGGGATGGTAGTAATGAAAGATAAAATGATGGACAGGTGGAGTACTTATGAACCATTTTATGTCGTATTAGGCGACAAAAAAGTGGCTGACATTATCATCACGAATCACGCCCGTGTTCGCTGGGCCGATCGTGTGGAATCGGAAAAGACTGGATTTGAAGATATTTGCAGTTTTTTATGGGATCGTCTCAAAAAAGAAGAAGTGCATCCGTATTATAAAAATGAGAAGGATGTATTTGTTATAGATGAAGATTTGGTCATGGTAGCTGAATTCTCAGTGCTTGAGAATGAATTCGATATTGCTGGTAATCCGCTTCACAAAATGATTGTTGTAACGTTTCTCGGACGTATGTCTGAAGTTATCGAATTACGGGATTTGAAATCATATTATTCTTGGCTAAGACACTCGCGCAGAATGACATTAATCAAGAACAGCAGGAAACGTAAGTAAGACTGCTTTGGTCCAAGGCATGCAGATATTGATGCATGCCTTTTTTAGTTGTTATTCGGAATACGATAAGCAGGTTCCTCGTCACTTTGTGGGGTTAATAGGCGGGGTCCCCGCAAAGTAATCGGAATATTCTACGGAGGCTCCACGTCACTTTGTGGGGTATTTTTGGTTAGAACATTGCAAAGAGCTTCGCGTTAAGATAGATTAAGTTTGTATACCTTACAATGCGGGAGGCCGAATGAGTGGCGCTTAACTTTCACCAATTGCACATTTTCTATACGGTTGCCGAAAAAGGAAGCTTTTCAATGGCCGCACAAGCGCTGCATATGACACAACCTGCAGTGACGATGCAAGTACAGGGCTTGGAAGACTACTTTGGCACTAAGCTGTTCCAACGCTCGACCAAGCGGATAGAGATTACTGAAGCAGGCCGTACATTGCTCCCTTTCGCCAAACGCAGCATTGAGTTAATTAAAGAAACAGATATAGCCATGTCCAAATTCACGCACATGGTGGAAGGTCGATTACAATTAGGTGCCAGCTTGACGATTGGAGAGTATGTGCTCCCTCGTTTATTAGGTCCGTTCAGCAGGGAATATCCCAACATTTCCGTTAGTATGAAGGTCATGAATACAACTCAGATTCTAGAAGAAATCCTGGGTCACCAATTGAACTTCGGGTTGGTCGAAGCACCTGTGAATCATCCAGATGTTCGCACAGAGGTTGTTCTGAATGATGAGCTTAAACTGATCGTTCCATCCGGGCATCCTTTAGCTGATAAAGAGGTTGTGCAGCCGCAGGACTTGATTGAATACCCGCTTATTCTGCGCGAGCAAGGATCGGGGACGCGTCAAGTGATGGAGGATGAACTCCAGAAGATCGGGATCTCTTCGAATCAGTTCAAAATCATCATGGAGCTTGGCAGTACGGGGGCTATTAAATCGGCCGTTGAAGCCGGACTTGGCATTACCGTTCTATCACCGTCATCTGTTAAGCACGAAGTTGCCCTGGGACTTTTTCAAATTAAATCGATTGAAGGGGTTACGTTTACCCGTCACTTTTATTCTATATATTTGAAAGCTACACTTTTGCCTATATCGGCTGTAACTTTTCTGACCTTTCTAAGAGAGCGGGACTTGCAAGCCTGGTTATAAGTTAGTTCGCGCACGAGGATTGAGATGAATTTATTTGATTGAAGGGTGGAGTAAGGATGAATGAAGTTGATTTGCATATGCATACAACCGCTTCGGATGGTACCCATCCGCCTGCTGACAATGTAAGAATGGCCAAAGCTGCCGGTCTGTATGGAATCGCGATTACAGATCATGATACGGTGTCCGGTGTGGCTGAAGCGGTTCAGGTTGGTCAAGAGCTCGGGATTACCGTAGTGCCCGGTGTAGAGATCAGCACGATTGAGGACGGTCATGATATTCATATCTTGGGCTACTACATCGATGTCCATAATGATCAATTATTAGCGAGACTGCAGCAATTAAGAAATACCCGCGAGCATCGGAACGACATGATGGTCGAACGGTTGAATGAATTAGGCTTAACGATAAGTATGGAAGAAGTAATGAACCTCGCTGGATCCGATCTAAAAGGCGATGAGACGATTGGCAGACCGCATATTGCCGAGGTGCTGATGAACAAGGGGTATGTGAATTCCATCTCTGAAGCGTTCGACCGCTACTTAGGTAAAAGTGGAGCAGCCTACGTCAATCCACCGCGCATTACGCCGTATGACGCCATCGATTGGATCAAAGCGGCTGGCGGTGCTGCCGTAATTGCTCACCCCGGGTTGTACGAAGACGACCAACTCGTCGAACGTATTGTTCAATACGGCGCAGACGGGATCGAAGTGTACCACTCCGATCATTCACCCGAAGAAGAGGCTAAGTACCTGGCAATGGCCCGGAAGCTTAATTGTATTGTTACCGCTGGATCGGATTTTCATGGCTCCCGGAATGGACATGAATTCCACGCTCCCATTGGTTCTAAACGAATAAGTTCAGAAGTGCTTGACCACCTGATAGGAAAATGCAAATCATAAGCGAATATATATACGGGGCTATAAGCAACACTTACATAAAACAGCCTTTTTTGAAAGGGTTGGAGGAGGAAATAGTTAATGAGACCGATTAGAAAAGCAATTATTCCAGCGGCAGGTCTAGGTACGCGTTTTTTGCCTGCGACCAAAGCACAGCCCAAAGAAATGCTCCCAATTGTGGACAAGCCTGCGATTCAATATATAGTGGAGGAAGCAATTGCTTCAGGAATCGAAGATATTATTATCGTCACAGGGCGCAACAAGCGGGCAATCGAGGATCACTTTGACAAGTCTGTTGAGCTGGAATCCATTCTGGAAGTAAAAGGGAATACCGAGCTATTAAATCTCGTGCAGGACATATCGAATATGGTGGACATCCATTACATACGTCAAAAGGAGCCGCTTGGTCTAGGTCATGCGGTATTGTGTGCACGGAAGTTTATTGGCAATGAACCATTCGCTGTCCTGCTTGGAGACGATATTATTACCTCAGAGCCGCCTTGCTTGAAGCAAATGATGGATTTGTACGGAGAGCATGAACGCTCTGTAATTGCATCGATGCAGGTTCCTTGGGAGGAAGTCGGAAAATATGGCATTGTATCTCCAGAGTCGACTCATGAAAGTCGCGGATTCTCCTTTATCTCGGATTTAGTGGAAAAACCAGACCCGCGTGAAGCGCCTTCTAATCAAGCGGTAATCGGGCGATATGTCCTCGATCCAGACATTTTCGAGATATTGGAGAAATTGCAGCCTGGTCGCGGCGGTGAAATCCAACTTACAGACGGACTGCGGATATTGAATGAGCGCAAGTCTATGATTGCCTATAACCTTAAGGGCAAACGCTATGATGTAGGAGATAAGTTCGGGTATATTGAAGCGACGATTGAATTTGCGCTGCAACGGGATGACCTGAAGCCTCAAGTTCAGCAGTATCTGAGCAATCTTGTTAGACAATGGGAGACAATGAGCGGAACTCGTTACGGAGACAAATAACCAATGAATGGAGAGCAACCTACAATGATTAGAGTAGCTATGCTGAGCTTTTGGCACGTGCACGCGAAAGATTACGCGAAACAAGCGACCGAACACCCGGATACAGAAATTGTTGCAATATGGGACGAGCTTCCTGAGCGTGGACGCCGTGAAGCCGATCAAAGAGGACTTCGTTGGTACGAGTCACTCGACGAGCTGTTGCAGCAATCGGACATCGATGCTGTTATCGTCGATGCACCGACCAACATCCACCATGAAGTGATGATCAAGGCGGCCAATGCCGGCAAACATATTTTCACCGAGAAGGTGATTGCGCCAACGACAAAAGAAGTGCAAGCTATTGTGGATGCCGTCCGCAGCAATGGTGTGAAGCTGACGGTTTCCCTGCCGCGTGTGTATCATGGGTATACGTTAGCCATTCAGGATGTATTAGAGCAAGGCTTGCTGGGTCAGGTGTCGTTTGTCCGCACCAGATTGGCTCATAATGGTTCGACCGCAGGCTGGCTGCCTGAGCATTTCTTCTCTCTTGAACAATGCGGTGGAGGAGCGTTGATTGATCTGGGCTGTCATCCGATGTACTTGGCGCGACTGTTCCTAGGTATGCCAAGTCAGGTTACAGCACATTTCGGTTACGTATCCGGCAAAGAAGTAGAGGATAATGCTGTTGCTGTACTGCAGAACGAACAAGGTGGAATAGCAATTGTAGAAGCAGGATTCGTCACCTCGTTCGCGCCCTTCACTATAGAGGTTCAGGGCACGGAAGGTTCCTTGAGTTACAGCGACGCAAATAAGAAGCTAGTGCTTCGCAGCTCTAAGCTTGGAGAAGAAGCTTCCAAGACATGGAGCGAGCGGTCTATTCCTGAAGATAATCCAACAGCGTATCATCAGTGGGCCAGTCATATATTGAACGGCACAGAAGCAACAGATAATATCCAACTGGCTTTGGAGCTTACGATGTTGATGGAAGCCGCTTATTTATCCGTTGAACGTAAAACCGCTGTAAGAATAGAAGAGCTTACTCATTAAATTCATCCAATAGGAAGGCCGCTCTCAGCAGAGTAAATACTGCTTGTGAGCGGCCTTTTCATTTTCTTAGAAATGCAGCTAGCCTTGCTTGACAGCGACGGGCATCTGCTTAATCAGTTGTTCATCAGGTGTAATGAACAACGTTTTCTGTTGTTCATAGATGACGAATCCAGGCTTGGCCCCGTTAGGCTTCCTGACATGGCGAATTAACGTATAGTCAACAGGCACTTGACTGGAGGACTTTGCTTGGCTGTAGAAGGCAGCAAGATGGGCAGCTTCGCGGAGTGTCTGATCACCGAAGCCTGTACCCCTTATGACCACATGGGAGCCGGGAATATCCTTGGTATGCAGCCAAGTGTCATTCGGCCCGGCTAATCGGTTCGTTAGATATTCATTCTGATTATTGTTTTTACCCACATACAAAGTGAAGCCTTCGCTGGATGTGTAGCTGGTCAGGAGCGGTTTGTCCACTGCTTTTTTCTTCTTGTTCGTTTTTTTGCTGCGATCCCTGATATATCCTTGTTGAACTAATTCTTCGCGTATTTCACTGATATCCATTACACCTGCGTGGTCTAATTGCTGCAGTAATGTATTCAAATAAATGATTTCATCCTGCGTGCTCTTGATTTGCTCATTGACGATAGCCAGGCTGTTCTTGGCCTTCGAGTATTTGCGGAATAGACGCTGAGCATTCTCGGATGGCGTTAGAAGGGGATCAAGCTCGATCCGGATCGGGAGCTGTTCCTCATCGTAATAATTGATCACTTCGATATCCTTCATGCCCTTGTTTGCAAGATGGATGGATGAAGTCAGCAGCTCGCCTTTTATCCGATATTTATCGGCATCTTTGGCTTCTTCCACGGTGTCATGAAGCTTCTCTAGTTTCTTGATATTCTTGTTCTTCTCGTTAATCAGGAAGCGGGTCATGTCTGCTGTCCGTTGCTTGACGGTATCGCGCTCCGCCTTATCTCCGTAATAGGCCTCCAAGCACTCGCTCATCGAAGCATAACGGGTTGACTCTCCCTGCAGATGGGTAAGCTCCACAACGGAAAAAAATGATTTGCCAGTTGAGGGGTTTGTTACGATGTTAGGAGTGCAGCGTTGTTCTTGCACATCGTTCATAATTCGGTTGAATTGGCTCCAGACGATTTCCTTATCTACTTCGCTTACTGCAATGCCTGACAAATACCCGCTTCGATGTTCGATTTCTCTTGCAACCAAAGGGCTGATTCCGCTGAACTTCGCTACGAGGAGCTGCTGCAGCTTATCGGGTTGTGAAGCGGACGGTTCATCATCATCATCATCATCATCAGGTTCCGGCTCTGGCGGAGTTAACGTTTCTATGAAAGTATCATAATCCGTCTGTAACGGGTCTATTTTGCCTTGCTCTGGAGGCATGACATAGCTGGTTCCCGGCATTACAATTCGATAGGAGCTAATGGCCGGGGTGACATGATGAATGCCGTCAAGAATGCTGCCTGAGGCAGGATCTAGCACAATAATATTGCTGTGGCGGCCCATAATCTCAACGATAATGGTTCTTAAGCTGACGTCCCCGATCTCATCTCGCTGCCGTACATCGATCTTCAGCATTCGTTCCATCCCAATTTGGGTAATCGATTCGATGACGGCTCCTTCGCAATGTTTGCGTAACAGCATGCAGAACATCGGCGCTTCTACGGGGTTAACGAACGATTCCCCTGTGAAGTGTACACGTGGATATGTAGGATTTGCGGACAGCAGCAGTTTATAAGAATTGCCTTGGGCGCGGATCTGCATCACAATATCGTGTTCCGATGGTTGATGAATTTTATGAATACGTCCACCAGTGCAGATTCCAATTTCTTGTGCAATGGCACGGGTGACGAGACCGTCTAATGACATAGTGAACTAACCTCCTGGGTGCAGCCGCGAGCGGCGTACAGTTCATTTTGATGCTTTTCTATCATGCCACAAAAAAGCGCAAAGGGTAAGGGCACACATTTGTTTAACCGTTTTCTCATATTTCCTGGCTTGTCTGAATACATTTAGGGTTGTACAGATTTTCTTCGAAAAGAGGGAACCGGAATGAGTCAGAAGCCATGGTATCAATTAAATCCGGAAGAAACGGCAGCAGCACAACAAGTGAACATTTCACAAGGGCTGTCGCAGGACGGGGTCCGAGATCGCCTTGTCCAAGACGGATACAATGAATTATCGGAGAAGAAAGGTGTCTCGCATATTACCCTGTTCCTGAACCAGTTCAAGGATTTCATGGTTCTGGTGCTGATGGCAGCAACGCTCGTATCCGGGCTGCTTGGTGAGTACTTGGATGCTATTACCATCGTAGCCATCATCGTGATGAACGGAGTCCTTGGCTTTATTCAGGAGTTCCGTGCAGAACGATCGCTAAGAGCTTTGAAGGAGTTGTCCGCCCCGAATGCAAAGGTACTTCGTGAAGGAACAGTGCAGCAGATCCCTGCAAGGGAACTCGTACCTGGTGATGTCATTGTATTAGAAAGCGGCGACCGTATCCCGGCAGATGTGCGATTTCTTGAAGCAAACGCTTTGTATGTTGAGGAATCTGCTCTTACCGGGGAGTCAGTTCCAGTCAGTAAAATGACGGATGCATTAGCTGGAGACGATATTCCGCTTGGTGATCAAAAGAACATTGGCTTCATGGGCACAATGGTAACGCGCGGGACTGCACGTGGGATTATCGTCAGAACCGGAATGGCTACAGAGATGGGGAAAATCGCTGATTTGATCCAGAATACGGAGACGATGGAGACCCCATTGCAGCATCGATTGGAGCAGCTGGGTAAAATCTTGATTGCCGTGGCAATCGGCTTGACAATCATGGTAGTTGTCGCTGGAATTATGCATGGTCAGCCCGCTTACGGTATGTTCCTCGCAGGAGTGAGCTTGGCGGTTGCCGCCATTCCCGAAGGGTTACCTGCGATCGTTACGATTGCCCTGGCACTCGGTGTTCAGCGTATGATCAAACGAAAAGCAATCGTAAGGAAGCTTCCCTCGGTAGAGACATTAGGCTGCGCCTCTGTAATCTGCTCAGACAAAACTGGAACGCTGACTCAGAATAAAATGACCGTCACCCATGTTTGGCTAGGCGGCGATGTGATGGAAGTGACCGGCGAAGGTTATGAGCCTAATGGAAATATTATAACCTCCGGGACTCCAATTGATTTGCGTAACAATCTGATGCTGCGACGCATGCTGCAGATCGGGGTTCTATGCAACAATGCTGCTCTTGTAGAGGAAGTGCCTGAGTCAACGAAAAAGAAGTCAGCGAAAGAAGCGATAAAACCAGTCTGGAGCATACAAGGCGACCCGACTGAAGGAGCTCTCGTCGTGCTAGGTGCAAAAGGAGGGATCACTCGAGGTTCGCTAGACGGGCTGTACAATCGGGTGGGAGAAATTCCGTTTGATTCCGAGCGCAAGAGGATGTCCGTGCTCGTTCAACACCAAGGAGGCCGTTTAATTTATACGAAGGGCGCTCCAGACGTAATTGCAGACAAATGCGCCTATATTCTCTGGGATGGCAAAGTCATTCCATTCACGTCCACTTTGAAGCAAAAGGTATTGGCAGCGAATGAAGGAATGGCGCGTTCAGCGTTGCGTGTACTAGGTCTGGCTTATAAGGAATTAAAAGCTGCAGACCGGGAGGATTCCGTTAGTGAGCTGGAGAGCGGGCTTGTCTTCGTTGGGCTGACCGGGATGATAGATCCTCCTCGTAAAGAAGTTCGCGACGCTATAGCGACATGTCGACGTGCAGGGATAAAGACAGTTATGATAACAGGGGACCATCAGTCTACTGCGGAAGCGATTGCCAAACAGCTCGGCATGCTGCCAGCTAATGGTCAAGTCGTAAACGGACAGCAGCTTGCGGCGATGAGTGATGAAGAATTGGAAGCTGCATCGCCTTCCATCTATGTGTATGCGCGCGTATCACCAGAGCATAAGCTTCGTATAGTCAAAGCGCTGCAGCGCCAAGGTCATGTCGTCGCCATGACAGGGGATGGCGTGAATGATGCGCCAGCCATAAAAGCCGCTGATATCGGTATTGCAATGGGCATTAGCGGAACCGATGTGACCAAGGAAGCCTCTGCGCTTGTGCTTAGTGATGATAACTTTGCCACTATTGTTGCGGCGATTGAGGAAGGCCGCGGTATCTACGAGAATATTCGCAAGTTTATTCGTTATTTGCTCGCTTCGAATGTTGGTGAGATCTTGACGATGTTCCTTGCTATGATGGCCGGATTGCCGCTGCCGCTCATTCCCATTCAGATTCTTTGGGTCAATCTGGTTACAGACGGGTTGCCTGCCATGGCACTTGGGGTCGATCAAGCGGAGAAGGATCTGATGCAGCACAAGCCGCGCGGTTCTAAGGAGAACATATTTGCTCGCAGACTGGGCTGGAAAATTATAAGCCGCGGTATTCTAATCGGGGTTTGCACATTAGCTGCCTTCTGGATTGCTTTAAGAGATAATCCAAGCAGTGCAACCAACTTGGTGCACGCTCAGACCGTTGCGTTTGCTACTCTAGTTATGGCTCAGCTCATACACGTATTTGATTGCCGCAGCTCAAGATCGATTTTCCATCGCAATCCTCTACAGAATAAATACCTGGTGTTAGCCGTCATATCGTCGCTTGTCCTTATGTTGGGCGTGTTGTACATAGAAGCGCTGCAGCCTATCTTCAAAACGGTGCCGCTAGGGACGATGGATTGGCTGATTGTGTTGATATTTGCTGGTATTCCTACTTTCTTAATGGGTCTTGGCAGTGTGCTGACCACAAGCAAGAAATCCAAGCGTCCTCCGATGAAGTACAGCTCCAAACCGATTACCCGCTAAGGGGAGATATCGACAGGGAGATTGTCTCGGAAAGTCCGGTAGTTTTCTAAAGCTGCAGCAGCAGCTTGCAGAGACGACCGGGCTTTTCGTTCATATAATGAAAAGAACTATGCACAAGAAGCGATTTGCCATATAATAAATGCTAATTGTTAAGATGTCTAAAAGCATTTTCTAATATAGTACATTAGTTTTACTTTAAGGAGCGATCGCTATGAATTTTACCAAAATGCATGGTCTGGGCAACGATTTCATCGTGATTGCCGATCAGAGCCGACTTCCGGACGATGCTTCGCAGCTAGCCATTACTTTGTGTGACCGCCATTTCGGCATTGGCGCCGATGGTATGGTATATATTCTTCCTACGGAACGCGCAGATTTCCTCATGCGTATTATTAATGCAGACGGGTCGGAAGCAGAGCAATGCGGCAACGCCATCCGCTGTGTTGCCAAGTATGTGTACGACCGCGGTCTTACGACTAAGCAGGAGCTTACGATTGAGACAATCGGCGTTGGCATCCAGCCAGTTCAAATCCAGACACATGCTGGGCGAGCCGTTACGGTTCGGGTTAATATGGGCGAGCCGATTCTCGAGAGCAGACGTATTCCGACTACCCTTGATTCCGAGACTGTGGTGAATCAATTGATCGAGACAGAAGGGGCGCAGTTCGAGTTTACCGCTGTATCTATGGGGAATCCTCATTGTGTGATTTATGTGGAGGATGCTGCTAACTTTGATCTGCGTAAATGGGGACCGCCGCTTGAAGTACACGAGTTATTTCCCAAACGTGTCAATGTAGAGTTCGTAACCGTTCGCTCCAGGGAACACGTGGAGATGCGTGTATGGGAACGCGGGACTGGAGTGACGCTAGCTTGCGGTTCTGGCGCTTGTGCAACATTAGTAGCATCTGTGCTGAATGGACTCACCGAGCGGACGGCTACGGTATCGCTTGCAGGCGGAGATTTATTAGTCGAATGGGACGTGGAGAGTAATCAGGTGTTTATGACAGGTGCTGCTGCGATTGTATTTGACGGCCGTATCGAGTTATAAGACTAGTTCCCTGATAGAATGGTGGAGATAGAATTGAGAAAAGATTTTAGGAATGCTCTTGCTAGTCAGATCTTAACTGGAGACGGAGCAATGGGCACTTATTTATATCAGCTTGGCTTCACGGTTGGCGCTTCGTCGGAGGAATTTAATTTGCTAAATCCCGATGCGATTGGCGATGTTCACCGCCGCTATTATGATGCGGGTGCGCGGGTAATTGAGACGAATACATTCGCAGCGAATCGTGAGAAGCTGGCCCATTTCGGGCTTGAGCAAGAGGTGGCCGCGATTAACCGAGCCGGAGTTGCCATAGCGCGAAGTGCTGTTGGCGCAGACGCTTACGTAGTAGGTGCAATAGGCTCCATTCGCGGAGGCGGGCGCCGGGCGATTCAGACCTCAGTGCTCGTGGCGGATTTCGAAGAGCAGCTTGCAGCGTTAATTGACGCGGGTGTCGACGGGATCCTCATGGAAACCTTCTATGAATTCGAGGAGCTGGAGCTGGCGCTGCGAGCTGCCAGGAGGCTCGGCGGAGCGTCGCTGCCGATCATTTGCCAGTTCGCTGCTGAAGGCAGCGGAGGCACTCGAGACGGCTTAGCGTATGCAGATGCCTTCTTGCGCCTGAGGGATGCTGGAGCCGACGTTGTCGGATTCAACTGTCACAGCGGCCCGAACGGAATTCTCCGTTCCATGGAGAAGCTCCCTCAAGAGCTGAATATACCGCTCTCGGTATTCCCTAATGCCGGCTTGCCGAGCTATGTGGACGGTCGATACGTGTACGGCTCGACACCAGAATACTTCGCGGAGCACGCGCTGAAGTTCGCGGCGCTCGGCGCTCGCATTGTGGGCGGCTGCTGCGGCACGACGCCCGAGCACATCGCGGCGATCGCAGCCGCGCTGAGCGGCTATGCGCCGCAGCAGGGCGCCGTCCCTGCAGCGGCGCCAAGTGCCTCAGCGGCGCCGAGCGCGCCGCTGACTGTGAGCGAGCCCCGCAAGGAAGCGGGCTCGACGGCACAGGCAACTGACGCGCTAGCAGCGCCAGCCGCAGATATGCCGACGTTGGTCGAATTGGCGCGTCAGCGCCACACGGTCATCGTCGAATGGGATACACCGCGTGATCTGGACATCACGCGGTTCATGGAAGGCGCAGAAGCGCTGAAGAAGGCGGGGGTGGATTCCATCACCATGGCCGACAACGCACTCGCCATAACCCGGATGAGCAACCTGTCGATGGGCTTCCTTGTGAAGGAACGGCTCGGCATGCGTCCGCTTCTGCACATTGCATGCCGGGATCGCAATTCGATCGGAACACAATCCCATCTGATGGGGTTACATGCGTTAGATATCGATCATGTACTCGTTATAACAGGTGATCCGTCCAAATTCGGTGATTTGCCTGGAGCGAGTTCTGTGTACGACATGACTTCATTCGAGATGATCCGAATGATCAAGCAATTGAATGAAGGCATGGCCTTCTCCGGCAAGCCGCTTAAGCAGAAGTCCAAGTTTCTTGTGGGGGCAGCCTTTAACCCGAATGTCAAACATTTGGATAAAGCGGTCCAACGGTTGGAGAAGAAGATTGAAGCAGGCGCGGATTATATCATGACGCAGCCGGTATATGATGCCAGGCTGGTTGAACGAATCCACGAGTCCACCAAACATTTGTCGGTTCCGATTTTCCTTGGGTTTATGCCGCTCGTAAGCGGCAATAATGCTGAGTTCTTACACAACGAGGTGCCAGGTATTCTGCTGTCTGATGAAGTAAGGCAGCGGATGGCGGGATTAAGCGGAGCAGAAGGACGCGCCATGGGTGTAGTCATTATGAAGGAACTGCTGGATACGGCTCTGCCGCTCTTTAACGGGATTTACCTGATGACACCCATGCATTTCTATGGCATGTGTGTGGACTTAACGAACTATATATGGGACAAAGTCGAGCATCCTGCTGGTATGGAGCAGTTCTAATACATGGCTAAGCTGACGATACAGGCTCTTAACAATTCCACTTGTACCCACTTGTAAAATCAATTAAAATAGGGTAATGGATGTGATCCCTATGATTCGCAGTATGACCGGTTTTGGTCAAGCTGAAGGTGCTGCAAGCGACTTTCGTATACAGGTGGAGCTGAGATCGGTCAATCACAGGTATAGCGAGATTGCAGTGCGAATGCCGCGTGAATGGCTTGCCTGGGAAGACGGAGTCAAGCGTGCGATCCAGCCCTTCATCAAACGCGGACGTGTAGATGTGACCCTTACATTCGAACGAATCAGAGCGGTCGGCAGAGACGTTGATGTGGACTGGGCGCTTGTTGAAGGCTATCGTGACGCGGCGGAACAGATTAGAACCAGACTCCAGTTACCGCAATCCGAAGCGCTGGCACTGCAAGATTTGCTTCGGTTGCCTGATCTGATCGTGCTGCGTGAGCAGCGCAGTGCAGATAACAAGGAACAGCTTGAGCATGCGTTAATGAACACCGTCCGTGAGGCAACGGATCGACTTGTGTCGATGCGGCTTGCGGAAGGCGTTCACTTGGCTCAGGATATAAGCGAGCGTCTTGATGCCTTGGAGCGGATGCATAGTATCGTACTGATCGCAGCCCCTGCAGTTGCCGAGGAATATCGCCAGAAGCTGAAGCAGCGTTTAGCGGATTTGCTGGATGAACGCAGCAGCCATAGCGGCCTGCAGGATGAGAATCGAATCGCAATGGAAGTTTCGTTGCTTGCAGAACGCTCTGATATTCAGGAGGAACTGACACGGCTGCTCAGTCATTTTGCCCAATGCAGATTACTACTTTTGACGGACGAGCCAATCGGACGGAAGCTTGATTTCTACATTCAAGAGATGAATCGGGAAGTCAACACGATAGGCTCCAAGGCCAATCGGATCGACATTGTCAATCAAGTAGTCGAGATGAAGGCGGAGCTGGAGAAGATGCGCGAGCAGGTGCAGAATATTGAATGATTCGTTCAACATTTCGATGCTACATGCCCTGCAGGCTAGAAAAGTATGAGAGGTCGCGGAAAAGGCAAGAATAGTGCAAGGCTATATTCGTCTGCCATCGACTATTAAGCAGTTTTCAAATGATGTAGGAGGGCAATAATGGCCATTAAATTAATCAATATCGGGTTCGGAAACATCGTCTCCGCGAATCGAATCATCTCGATTGTCAGTCCCGAGTCAGCACCGATCAAGAGAATTATCCAAGAAGCTCGCGATCGGCATATGCTGATTGATGCCACATATGGAAGACGGACACGAGCTGTAATTATTACGGATAGTGATCACGTGATCTTGTCAGCTGTACAACCGGAGACGGTAGCTCATAGATTGACGAACAACAAGGATGACGATCATGACGAATAGCGCACGACCCGGTACGGACAGAGGCCTGCTTATTGTCCTGTCTGGCCCATCCGGCGTAGGGAAGGGTACGGTTTGCTCGCTGCTGCGCAAACAAGCACCTGAACTCGTTTATTCCGTTTCAGCGACTACAAGAACGCCTAGAGCCGGTGAAGTTGACGGAGTGAATTATTTCTTTAAATCCAAAGAACAATTCCGTTCCATGATCGAGCGGGATGATTTGCTGGAATGGGCCGAGTATGTAGGGAATTATTATGGCACACCTCGAAGCTTCGTGGAGCAGACCCTTAACGAGGGCAAAGATATTATACTTGAAATCGAAGTTCAAGGCGCACTTAAGGTGAAGGAGAAATTTGCTGAAGGGGTATTCATATTCCTGACGCCGCCATCCCTTACAGAACTTCAGAGCCGAATTGTGAACAGAGGGACAGAAACGGAAGACTCCATCCGCAACCGAATGACGATAGCGGTTGACGAGATTCGGTTAATGGAGCAGTATGATTATGCGGTTGTTAATGACCAAGTAGAGTTGGCCTGCCAGCGCATACAGTCAATCCTTATCGCCGAGCATTGCAAGCGGGAACGGGTACTGCCGCGTATTCAAAAATGGATGGAAGAGGTGTATTGACCATGTTATATCCTTCAATAGATTTGCTTATTAACAAGGTAGACAGTAAATATTCTCTGGTTGTTGCTGCCTCTAAGCGCGCTAGAGTGCTTCGCGACGGTGCGAAGTCCGAGTTGAAAGATCCTAAGGCTTTCAAACAAGTTGGAGTGGCGCTAGAAGAAATTTATGGGGACTGGGTTCATGTAGAAGCCGTAAAGAATCCTAAAGAAGAAGATAGGAACCGCAAAAGCAGGTAAATGGCTCAACATTCGACAACCTTGATCAAAGGTTGTTATTTTTTTCTAGGGGGAAACGATATGTGGAAAGGGAAAACGGTTGTACTGGGGGTTACGGGGGGGATCGCCTGTTTCAAGGCTGCTGCTTTATGCAGCAAGCTTGCCCAGACGGGAGCAGACGTGCGTGTTATTATGACGGAATCCGCTACGAAATTCGTTGCCCCACTCACATTCCAGACTTTGTCACGACATGATGTTATTGTAGATACGTTCGATGAGAAGGATGCATCTGTAGTCTCCCATATTAATCTGGCCGACTCCGCTGACCTAATCGTTGTGGCTCCTGCAACGGCGAATATGCTTGCTAAGATGGCACATGGACTAGCGGATGATATGCTAAGCACGACGCTGCTCGCTACCACTGCTCCAGTTCTTGTCGCTCCCGCTATGAATGTGCATATGTATGCGCATCCTGCCGTTCAGGCCAATATGGAGATACTGCGGGAACGCGGTGTATTCTTCGTCGAACCGGGTGAAGGTCAGTTAGCTTGCGGCTATGTCGGAAAAGGCCGATTGCCAGAACCTGAAGAGATGATGACCGTTATAGAACGGATGTTACATCCCAGACGGGATTTGGCAGGTCGCAGAGTGCTAGTAACCGCTGGCGGAACGCTTGAGCGGATCGATCCGGTTCGTTATATTACGAACGACTCGTCAGGTAAGATGGGCTTCGCTATTGCAGAAGCGGCAAGAGACATGGGGGCCCGGGTTACATTAGTACGCGCCAAAACGTCTGTAGAACCGCCTGCCGGTGTAGAGGTAGTAGACGTCATTTCTACATTAGACATGTTGGAGGCTGTACAGTCCCGGTTCGAGGATATGGACATTGTTGTGAAAGCAGCGGCAGTAGCAGATTACCGTCCAGTTGAAGTAGCCGACAGAAAGATTAAGAAAAAGGAAGAGTCCTTGACGCTGACTTTGGTGAAAAATCCTGATATTCTGCAATGGCTGGGTGAGAACAAAAAGAAGCAGTTCATCATCGGATTTGCTGCTGAGACCAATGACGGTGAGCATTATGCAATGGATAAGGTGCGCCGCAAGAAGAGCGACTTGCTCGTATTAAATGATGTAACGGTTGCAGGCGCGGGCTTTGGCACAGACACGAATCTAGTAAAGTTATACGATGAAGCTGGACTTGTTCGTTCGCTTCCGCTCATGGGCAAGCGTGAGGTTGCACGCGAGTTATTGGAGCTGGCGGCTGCCAGATTAGCAGCTCGTGAATCACAGCTTACTTCTGGGAGTGATCGCTGATGTACGCACATGTCATTGTTGATGTGCCTACAAAACAGACAAGCAGACCTTACGATTATGTCATCCCCGCGGAATTAATGGATTGGGTGCAGATTGGCAGTCGAGTTGGTGTTCCGTTTGGTCCAAGGAATGTCCAAGGCTTCGTTGTCGGGTTATCCGATTATACCGATACGCCTCCGAATAAAATTAAGGCCATTCAAGAGGTTATGGATCTGGTCCCACCGCTTACTGAAGAATTGGTGGAGCTAGCCGGGTGGATGAGCCGAGCTTATATTTGTCATGAAGTAACAGCGCTGCAAGCTATGATTCCGAGGGCACTGAAAGCCAAATATGAGAAGGTGATAACAGCAACATCGGGTCAAGACTCATCAGAGGTGAGCAGCGAATGGTTGGCCGATGGCACCTTGTCACTCTCATTGACAGACCCTCTGGAGGAAGAGCTGCTTACATACATTCGCAGCAAAGGTCAAGTTAAGACAGAATCACTTCTGCAGCGGTTTCCGGAGCAGAGTAAGCTGCTTAAGCAGCTTTTGATGGAAGGTAAGCTCAGCGAGGTCCAGACGGTCAAAGATCAGATGGGGACCAAAAAGGCGTTAACGGTTCATTCTTTGGTAGACCGAGATGCACTCGAGCAAGCTGTAGCTGGGCTTAGCTCCGGGGCGAAGCGGCAGCAGGATGTGCTCAAGTATTTTATGGATCATCCTGAACCTGTCAGGCTTTCTGAACTGTTGTCACAGCTTGGGATTAGCGCCGGTACGGTAAAGAGCTTGGCGGACAAAGGTTGGCTCGACATACAGGAGGTGGAAGTATTCCGCGATCCGTATGCGGGTCGCCACTTCGTGCCGACCGAGCCTTTGCCCTTAACGGATATCCAGCGTCAAGCGTTCGTGCCCCTCTCAGAGACGTTATCTAATCAGGAGCATAAGGTGTTTCTGCTGCATGGCGTAACAGGAAGCGGAAAGACAGAAGTGTATTTACAAGCGATTCAACAGTGTCTGGATCAAGGACGGGAAGCGATTGTGCTAGTCCCCGAGATATCGTTGACCCCTCAGATGGTGGAACGATTCAAGGGGAGATTCGGAGATTTGGTAGCTGTATTACACAGCAGATTATCAACAGGCGAACGTTACGACGAATGGCGAAAGATCGGCTTGAAGCAGGTGAAGGTCGCGATCGGAGCGCGATCCGCCGTTTTTGCGCCATTTACTCATATCGGATTAATTATCATTGATGAAGAGCACGAATCCTCTTATAAGCAAGAAGAGAGTCCGAAGTATCATGCGCGTGATGTTGCAATTGCAAGAGCGGTTAGTCACGGGGCTGCTGTCGTTCTTGGATCGGCTACCCCTTCTCTTGAAAGCTATTATCGGACTTTATATGCAAGTGAATCCTACCAAGGAGAAGCGCTTGTTAGGGACAAACCCCCTTTTGAGCTGCTTCGCATGGATGCCCGTGTGGAGGGTCGCCCGCTACCGGAGGTTCATATCGTCGATCTTCGCGAAGAGCTCCGCGGCGGCAATCGTTCTATGTTCAGCCGACCCTTGTATAAAGCGATCGAAGAACGGTTACACAAGAAAGAACAGATTGTCCTTCTGTTGAATCGGAGAGGGTACTCTACCTTCGTCATGTGCAGATCATGCGGGTTCGTGGTGCAATGCCCTCATTGCGATATTGCTATGACCTACCATCAAGTATCCCGGACGATGCGTTGCCATTACTGCGGGCTTAGTGAGCCTGAGCCAAGCACTTGTCCGAGCTGCGAGAGCGAGCATATTCGTTATTTCGGGACAGGAACACAGCGGGTGGAAGAGGAGCTTGGCAAGCTGTTTCCAGGTATCCGAGTGATTCGGATGGACGTGGATACAACGTCGGAGAAAGGGTCCCACGAGAAGCTGCTGACTCGGTTCCGCAATAAGCAGGCTGATGTGCTGTTAGGAACTCAGATGGTTGCCAAAGGGCTTGATTTTCCAGATGTAACGTTAGTTGGCGTTATCGCTGCCGACACGGTGCTTAATTTGCCTGATTTCCGTGCCGCGGAGAAAACGTTCCAGCTGCTAACCCAAGTGGCGGGACGCGCAGGGAGGCATCATTTGCCTGGTGAAGTGTTCATTCAGACTTATACTCCTGAGCACTACAGCATCCAGCATGCCAGCCATCATGATTATGGTTCATTTCTCCGAGAAGAGCTGAATGCTCGGCGCGAACGCGGGTATCCGCCTTTTTATAATTTGATCCTTATTACATTTTCGCATGAACAAGTTCCGTTATTGGTTCGTGTTGGGGAGTCTTTTGCGGCTGCATTACGAGAAAGATGGAGCCGTAATCCTCACAATGGCAAAAAAGGGTATGAGTTCGAGCTATTGGGTCCAATTGCTTCACCCATTGCTCGAATCAAGGATAGATATCGATTTCAATGCATGGTAAAATATCGGGGAGATCTAGATGCATCAGGCATGATCAGTGAAGCGGCGAATGCTTTTGAAGAGCAAGTCCGTCAACAGAAGCTGCTTATTAGTGTGGACGTGAATCCTCAAGTATTGATGTGAATGAAAGAGTGAAAGGGAGTGTTGAAATGGCCATACGTATCATTGTAAAAGAACCGGATCCGGTATTAAGAGAAAAAGCCATTCAAGTAACGAAATTTAATTCCAACCTGCATAAATTATTAGATGATATGGCAGATACTATGTATGACGCAGAAGGAGTAGGTTTAGCTGCACCCCAAATCGGCATTCTTAAGCGTGTAATCGTGATTGACGTTGGCGATGATAACGGTCTGATCGAGATGGTCAATCCGGAGCTTGTTCATAAAGAAGGCGAGCAATTCGGTCCGGAAGGCTGCCTAAGTATCCCGGGACTTACTGGTGATGTGAACCGTTCTCTTACTGTTACCGTCAGAGGGCAGGATCGCAATGGGGACCCAATCGAGTACACGGGGTCGGAGCTTCTGGCTAGAGCATTCCAACATGAACTGGATCATTTGAACGGGGTTTTATTCACGGATCTTGCGCAAAGCGTATACAGCAGTGCGGATCGCAAAGGAAATGACGAGGAGTGAGGCGGATGAACATAGTGTTCATGGGGACGCCTGAATTCGCTGTTCCTTCTCTTCAGACGTTATTACGCGAAGGATATAATGTGGTTGGGGTTGTTACGCAGCCCGATCGTCCTAAGGGACGCAAACGCGAGCTTGCGCCTACGCCGGTCAAAGCAGAAGCCCTTCTTCATGGAATTCCTGTCCTGCAGCCTGCAAAGCTGAGAGACCCTGCCAGCGTCCAAGAGCTTGCGGATCTGCAGCCGGATCTTATTGTAACTGCCGCATATGGGCAGCTATTATCCAAAGCCGTGCTTGCGCTTCCGCAGCACGGTTGTATAAATGTCCATGCGTCCCTTCTTCCCAAATACCGCGGAGGAGCACCCATTCACCATGCCATTATGAAGGGTGAGTCTGTTACCGGGATTACGATTATGTACATGGCGGCAGGACTCGATACTGGCGATATGATTAGCCGTGTAGAAGTGCCGATTGGCGATGACGATACGACAGGCTCGATGTTTGAGAAGCTTAGCTACGCAGGCGCGGATCTGCTTAAGCGTACCCTTCCTGCTCTGTTAGCAGGTGACCTGCAAGCTGTACCCCAAAAGAACGAGGAAGCTACTTATGCATCGAACATCAGCCGCGAGGATGAACGGATTCAGTGGGAGCGGACCTCTCTTGAGCTGTTCAACCATATTCGCGGCTTGAATCCTGATCCGGGTGCTTTTACGACTTATGAGGGCCAAATATTCAAAGTATGGACAAGTCAAAAGCCTGATTCGAATGAGTCAAGCGGGGTAAAAGCCAGCTTGAACCACAATCAGCCTGGTACGGTGCTCCAGATGACAGACGCAGGCATTGAGGTTCAGACGGGATCTGGCACGATATGGCTTACAAGAGTTCAACCGGCTGGCAAGAAAGCGATGGAAGTAGCCGAGTTGCGCCGAGGCTTGATGATTCCGGCAGGAACTATACTAGGTGCGGAATCGGCCGCAGCTTCATCAGAAGGGAACAAGGTATGAATCGCACGACGGACTCAAGCAAGACTAACCCAACGAAACGTTTGAATAATCCGGGGACGGCCGCAAACTCCGCTAAGCAGGGAACACAAGCAAAATCGGGCAAAACAGGTAAACCAAGTAATAGTAATTCTACCAGACCTAAGACCGCTCGCGAGCTCGCAATGGAGATTCTTACCCGGGTTGAGCAGGAGCAGGCTTACAGCAACTTGCTGTTGAATCAATCCTTGCTGAAGCACCCGTTAGAAAGAGCAGATGCTTCGCTTGCTACCGAGCTTGTATACGGCACGATCCAGCGTCTGAATACACTTGATTATTTGTTGTCCAGATTCGTGGCCAAAGGTGTGCAAAAGCTTGAGCCTTGGGTGCGCAGCTTGCTGAGAATGAGTTTGTATCAAATCCTTTATTTGGATCGGATTCCGGAGCATGCCGTTGTGAACGAGGCTGTTAATTTGGCTAAGCGCAAAGGGCATAGCGGGATTTCTGGCATGGTGAACGGTGTGCTTCGCAATGTCCTTCGCCACCGGAACGAGTTGGTTATACCTACTGGACTTCCTCCAGTTGAACGGATTGCGTTGACTCATTCGCATCCGCAGTGGATGGTGTCTGCTTGGATAACCCGCTTCGGCGAAGAGATCGCGGAACGCATTTGTGCAGCTAATAACGAAGCACCGAATGTCAGCGTCCGGGTTAATAGGCAACGAAGCAACCGCGAACAATTGTTACAACAATTAACGGATGAAGGTATCTTAGTTCGCCCCTCCGAACTGGCACCTGCTGGGATCATTGCAGAGAATGTCGGCAACATAGCCTTTACATCCTGGTACAAGGAGGGGCTTGTATCCATACAAGATGAGAGCTCGATGCTCGTTGCTGAGGCTGTTAATCCTGGTCCAGGCATGCGGGTGTTGGATTGCTGTGCGGCACCTGGCGGCAAGACCGCTCATATGGCTGAACGCATGCAGGACCGCGGACAAATCATCGCAGTCGATGCACACGAGCATAAACGATTGCTAATAGAAGAACAAGCTCAGCGACTCGGTCTGCACTGCATTGAGACACTTACCGCAGACGCGCGGGAGCTGCCGCAGCGATTCGCGCAAGCCTCCTTCGATTATGTATTGCTGGACGCACCTTGCTCTGGTCTTGGCGTACTTCGGCGTAAGCCTGATCTGAAATGGAGCAAGCAACAAGAAGAGGTACATTCAGTCTCTATATTACAGAATGAGCTTCTTGAAAGTGCCAGCCAACTCGTAGCTCACGGCGGTGTTATTGTGTACAGTACTTGCACGCTTATGTCAGAAGAGAACGAGCAGACCGTGAATCACTTCCTCCAGGCGCATCCGGATTTTGAATTGGAAGCTATGCCTGAATCCCTTTCTCATCTCCCGGGCAGCAGTCTTGGGATGATAACCATTTTACCATGTGATTACGGTTCTGACGGGTTCTTCATTGCTAGGATGCGCCGCAAAGCCGATTAACTTTAGCTATTCCGTAAACTATGATAAACTAAGAAAGATATTCAGCGATTTTGTACAAGAATAGAAACTAACTACGGGTAGTGATTAGATGAGTGAAGAACAAAGATTGAAGCCATTAAAACCGCTTGCTCCCCATATACCGGAGAAACCGTTTGTGTATGACTACACCCTTGAAGATTGGCAAGCTTGGGTGAAGGACAACGGCGAACCGGTTTTTCGCGCAGGACAAATATTCGACTGGCTGTATGTGAAGCGTGTAACGACATTCGAATCGATGTCTAACTTGTCACGTGACTTGCGTGATAAGCTTGCCCGTCAGTTCGAATTCGTCTCGATGACAGAAATCGCGAAGCAGGAGTCCAAGGACGGAACCGTCAAATTCTTGTTTGAGCTTCAAGACAAGAATGCGATTGAGACGGTCGTGATGAAACATAATTACGGCAACAGCGTATGTGTAACAACACAAGTTGGTTGTCGGATCGGTTGTACGTTCTGTGCATCGACCCTCGGTGGACTGAAGCGTAACTTGTCCGCTGGTGAAATCGTGGCCCAAGTTGTGAAGGCGCAGCAGACGCTCGATGCTAAAGGCGAACGGGTCAGCAGTATCGTAATAATGGGAATTGGCGAGCCGTTCGAGAATTATGACGCGATGATGAAATTTCTGGGCATTATGATACACGAGAAAGGTCTGAACATCGGCCAACGGCATATAACCGTTTCTACGAGTGGAATTGTTCCGAACATTTACCGCTTTGCGGATGCAGGAACGCAGATTAATCTGGCGATCTCCATCCATGCGCCTAATGATGAACTTCGCTCTAAGCTGATGCCGGTTAACCGCAGATACCCGTTTCAAGACTTGGTCGATGCTTGTAAGTATTACTTAAATAAGACAGGCCGTCGGATTACCTTTGAATACGCGCTAATGGGTGATGTCAACGATAAGCCCGAACACGCGGAAGAGCTTGGGACTGTGCTGAAAGAAATGCTTCCGTTATGTCACGTCAACCTGATTCCGGTCAACTTTGTATTGGAGCGGGATTTCAAACGTACGGATCGCAACGATATATTCGGATTTCAACGTATTCTTGAGAAACACAAAATTCCTGCAACAATACGCAGGGAGCATGGAAGCGACATAGCGGCCGCATGCGGTCAGCTGCGCGCGAAGCATTTGGAGTCAGGGGTGAAGTGAGAACTATGCTAACGGCCTATCGAACGGAGATTGGGAAGGTCCGTTTAATTAATGAGGATCGTGCAGCCGTCCATAACGGTTTAAACGGCTTCACCCTCGCCATTGTGGCTGACGGTATGGGAGGACACCAAGCAGGAGAAATTGCTAGCAAGATGGCGGTTGATTTGATTCAATCGCACTTGCTTAGTCTACATAACGTATGGGACGAAGCAACTCGGCCGCAAGCGATTCGAAGAGCGATCGTTCATGCCAATGAGACGGTCTTTGAGTTTGCTTCTAATCAGCAGCGATTCTATGGAATGGGAACGACTGTAGTAGCTACACTAGCCTCTAACAAGGATATGGCTATTGGTCATATTGGCGACAGCCGAGCATATTTATGGAAAGCAAGCCTTAAGGACAAAGCCAAGGGAGTTAGCGCGCTGCATCAAGTGACAGAAGATCATTCTCTTGTTAATGAGTTAATTAGAACCGGACAGATTACTCCTGCAGAAGCGGGCACCCATCCCCGTCGTAATGTACTTACCCGCGCTTTGGGTACAGAGAAACAGGCAGAAGTCGATGTGATGCAGCTCTCCTGGCAACAGGGGGATATATTGATGTTATGCAGTGACGGGTTGAGCGGACTTGTAAAGGATTCTGTTATGGAGCAAGTGTTAGGTCAAGATAAGGATTTGGAATGGAAAGCAGACGAACTCGTCCGACTTGCCTTAGACGCAGGCGGAGACGATAACATAACCGTTGTATTGCTTGAGAATAATGAAGTGAACAAATCCACGAAAGACAGGGGGGTTGATGAATGATCGGTCACGTGTTGGGAGGACGCTATGAGATCTTAGAGCGGATTGGCGGAGGCGGCATGGCATTGGTATACAAAGGCCATGATATCCTGTTGAATCGGAAAGTTGCGGTCAAGGTGCTTCGCCAGCAATACGTGCACGATGAAGAGTTCATACGCCGTTTTCGCCGTGAGGCGCAAGCTGCCGCGTCCCTGTCGCATCCTAACGTGGTCAGCATCTATGATGTGGGCCAAGAGGATGAAATCCATTATATCGTAATGGAGTACGTTGAAGGTAAGACACTCAATGATGTCATTATTGAAAAAGCGCCTATGCAGGTGGAAGATGCGATTCGCATTGCTAGTCAAATTTGCGATGCGTTAGACCATGCCCATCATAACCAAATCATCCATAGGGATATTAAACCTCATAATATATTAATGGGGAAGAACGGACGGGTTAAAGTTACAGATTTCGGTATTGCCCGTGCCGCGGACTCTTCTCAGCTCACACAGACCGGCTCGGTGGTAGGTTCTGTGCACTATTTCTCGCCTGAACATGCAAAAGGTACGTCGACCGGGGCCAAATCAGATATTTATTCTCTCGGTATCGTATTGTATCAGATGTTGACAGCCAAGCTTCCTTTCTCAGGCGAAAGTCCGATTAGTGTCGCATTGAAGCATTTGCAGGAAAATGTAGAGGATCCCCGCAAGGTGAATCCGCTTATTCCGCAAAGTGTGGAGAACATGATTTTGAAGTCGATGCGCAAAAATCAGGATGAACGCTACCAGTCTGCCAAAGAAATGCTTAAGGATCTGGAGACCTGCTTGCTGCCTGAGCGCCGTAATGAGCCCAAGATCATCTTTGCCGGCGATGAGGATGATGACGAGAAGACTCGTGTATTGCCTGCCATCAAAGGAGACATGTATAAACGGAGTGACCGTTCAAGCGGTTCATCCGAAAGCGGTGATGGTGAAACATCTAAGCGTAAAAAGCGGTGGATCAAACCGACCATTTGGGGAATCGTCATTTTACTTTTGCTATTAGGTTTATGGTATGCAGTGGGCGCGGTGAAGGCTATGATCACCGTACCTGAAGTAGATATTCCTAACGTAGTGTCGATGAACGTCGTTGACGCGGAGAAAAAACTTCATGACCTGGATTTGAAGACAAAGATCGTTCAGGAAGTCAATAAAGATGTAGCCAAGGATATAGTAATTTCACAAAATCCGCCTCCTATGCGCGTAAAGGTTAAAAACGAAGTCGTCCTATATGTAAGCCTGGGTGCAGAGAAACTGAAAATGCCCAAATGGGAGGGCGAGAAATACAACGATATATTAAAGACCGAGCTTGTTCGTCTAGGCATTAATCCAACCCAAGTAACGCCAGAAGAAATATTCGGGGCAGAGGAGCCTGGCACCATTATTAAACAACTTCCTGCGGTGAATGAAGAATTCGATCCGAAGACGGTTCAGATCAAACTAACGATCAGTAAAGGCCGTGAACAATTCGTGATGGAAGACTTGTCTGGTTTGACGGAGATTGAAGCAACCTCGAAAGCTACGACATTAGATCTCAAGCCGGTTGTAGAGAAAGCGCCCACTTATAAGCAGCCCAAAGGCAAGGTGTTTGACCAATTCCCGTTCAAGAACAAGGATTTGGTAAGCAAGGGCCAAGAGATCAAAATTTTCGTCAGCAGTGGATATCCGCCTGAGGCGAAGGAAGTAACGAAGTCGAGGACAATCTCTCCAGCAGTCAAAGGCAAGGAAAGCACAGTTAAGATCGTGTTCAGCGATGCTCGCGGCGACAATATTGATTGGGGCTCTCGTAAAATAACGGATGCTCAGTCATTTGATGTTAACCTCGTGCTGTCACCTGAAAAAGACGGAACTATCCAATATTTCGTAGATGGCAATCGAATTGATATGGAGACCGTGCCTTATAAGCCGGTAACAGGCGGAACTGGCAGTCCCGCTCCGACGGGGTCGGTAACGCCGGCACCAACACCAAATCCATCCGGAACACCCAAACCGAGCGCAACTCCATCTGGATCCAAAACGCCTTCACCTAGCCCTACACCAAGCGGTACAGGGGGCCGAAATTAATGCCAGAAGGATTAATAGTCAAGGCATTAAGCGGTTATTATTATGTTCAGCCGGAAGAGGCTAATGCGGAGTCTGTTCAGTGTAGAGCGAGAGGTATTTTCAAGAAAAAAGGTATTTCCCCGCTAGTAGGGGATCGTGTTCTGTATGAGCGGACTGAGAATGGGGAGGGCATGGTCGATGAGATCTTGCCTCGATCTACCGAGCTTATCCGTCCGCCCATAGCGAATGTGAATATGGCAGTGCTGCTGTTCTCGACAATCGAGCCGAGTTTGAATCTGCAGCTGCTGGATAAATTTCTTGTCCATACTGAACGTGCCGGTCTTGAGACGGTAATTTGTTTGACGAAGCTAGATCTGCTTGCTCAATTGGAAGAGACGGTTGTTACTTCAGATATGAACCTGGAGCAGGCCAAACAATTATATGAGAAAGTCGGCTATCAAGTCATTATTACAAGCTCTATAACTGGAGAAGGCTTGGACGCGGTCCGGACCGTCTTGTCAGGACGAATAAGTGTATTCTCAGGGCAATCCGGCGTAGGCAAGTCCTCTTTACTGAATGTAGTCGTTCCGGGCTTGAAGCTGGAGACGGACGCGATCAGTATGAAGCTCGGCAGAGGGAAACATACGACACGTCATGTGGAGTTGTTCCCGCTAGCCGGCGGCGGGTTCGTTGCGGACACGCCTGGATTCAGCCAGCTCGATTTCTTGCAGCTTGAACCGGAGGAGCTGTCCGCATGTTTTCCTGAGATGCGCAGGATTAGCGGGGGCTGTAAATTCCGAGGCTGCCTGCATCAACAGGAGCCTGGCTGCATGGTGCTGGATGCCCTGGAGAAGGGTAATATAGCAGCTAGCCGCTATCAGCATTACAGCTCATTTCTGATTGAAATGAAGGAGAGGAAACGGAGGTACTAAACTATGGTGTACTTGGCTCCTTCGATACTATCCGCAGATTTCTCCCGTCTTGGGGATGAGATTCGCGATGTTGAGCAAGGTGGGGCAGATTGGCTTCACGTGGACGTCATGGATGGACATTTTGTGCCGAATATTACACTTGGCCCCCTTGTGGTTCAAGCCATTCGGCCCCACACGAAGCTTCCGCTGGATGTCCATTTAATGATCTCGAACCCAGATGCCTATATTGAAGCGTTCGCACAAGCCGGAGCGGATTATATATCCGTTCATGCAGAGACATGCCCTCATTTGCATCGGACGATTCAGCATATTCATGCACAAGGGGTGAAGGCTGGCGTCGTGCTTAACCCCGCCACACCTCTATCTGCGCTCGACTATATCCTCCATGATGTAGAATTAGTTTTACTAATGACGGTTAATCCGGGATTCGGCGGTCAGAAGTACATCCCGTCGATGACACGCAAAATTGCGGCGTTACGTACTATTCTCGAGGAACGCGGTCTGTCGCATGTGTATTTGGAGGTTGACGGCGGTATCAATGCGGAGACGGCGCGTGAGGCGACCCAAGCTGGTGCGAACGTGCTGGTGGCTGGCAATGCGGTATTCGGAACAGCGGATCGCAAAGAAGCAATGATGAGAATACGGGGCAAAGAGGAGTCGAATCAATCATGATAAAAACATTATGGCTGCTGCTATGGAGTTTCTTGGCCGGCCATCTTTTGTTAATCTTCTCTTGGAGTGACTTTTCTATTTTCCGATATATTTACTCTCTGGGCGCGTTGTTTATCGGTATTTATTTTTTCAAAACCTACGAGTCCAAATGGATGCGAATTAACTTCGTTGTTGTGGCTATCTTATTTTATTTCATTTTGACCGTTGTCTATGTAATTGTAGGTAAAATCCCGATCATTAATCTGGAGCCTCCAGGCCTCGAAATGGAATAGATGGTCCGTGAAGACATGTTTGCGCATGATAAGGCATACTAATAACTACAAGCCCCTAAGCTATGTAGTTATTTTTATTTTGTGGGCAGGCACATTTGCCCGTCATCCTGAATAGGATGGAATAAATGATGTTTACGAAGTGCGTTTCGATGGAAGGGAAAGATTTTGCTTATGAGGTGAAACTACTTCGTAAATGCTTAAGGAGGGGTAGAGGTGAAATTTTATACGATCAAGCTACCGAAATTTTTGGGCGGTTTCGTGAAAGCCATTCTAGGTTCCTTCAGCAAAAACTAACTCCAACATAGGATTGTGTTGCCGTCCAATTGATGACCAGCATACTTAAAAAAGAGTTCCGCGCTCCGTGGTGAGCAGGGGATTAAAGCGCAAAAAAAGCACCTCCCAGGAAGGTGCTTTTTGTCTATGCATGGTACGGTGAAACTGTCAGCATAATTACACGCGAACGAGTTTGCCGGACTTTAGAGCACGAGTGCTCACATACACGCGCTTCGGTTTACCGTCCACGAGGATGCGTACCTTTTGTACGTTCACTCCCCAAGTGCGCTTGGTTTTGTTATTAGCATGGGAAACGTTGTTGCCTTGGTGAGGGCCTTTTCCTGTAATAAAGCATTTGCGGGACATATTAAAACACCTCCTAACCGTAACTTCAAGTACTGCTGATAATATTCCGAAAACATACTTTAATATAATAGCATAACCGCTTTCAGATAGTCAATGAAAAGAGATGCATCAGTTGCATTTATTTCTTAGGTCGATTATAGTAAAATGAAAATAGCTAACATCGTAAGGAAGGATGGTCATGCCGATGCAAATCAAGAGTGACTTGGGGAATGTGCACATTTCGAATGATGTGATTGCCGTGTTAGCTGGTTCAGCGGCTCTGGATTGTTACGGTCTTGTTGGCATGGCTTCACGCAAACAACTGAAGGACGGTATTGCCGAACTTCTGGGGCGTGAGAATTTGAGCCGCGGTGTTGAAGTGCGCACCGAGCAAGAGCACGTACATATCGACCTTCATATTGTGGTCAGTTATGGGACCAAGATTTCGGAAGTTGCGCATAATGTGCAGTCGAAGGTCAAATACGTTATGAATGAAGTAGTCGGACTACGCGTCGATTTCGTTAATATAATTGTTCAGGGTGTCCGAGTATCGCAATAGGAAGGGGAATTTTTCTTGAGTAAGCGCTTTAATTTGATCAACGGGTCTGATTTCACCCAGATGGTAATCCTCGGGGCAGAAAATTTAAACGCGAATGTAAGCATGGTCAATGCGTTAAATGTGTTTCCTGTCCCGGACGGAGATACCGGTACTAACATGAATTTGACCTTGACTTCAGGAGTGGAGGAACTTAAGAAAAAAACTTCATCTCATATCGGTAAATCCGCCGAGGCGCTCTCGAAGGGTCTTCTTATGGGTGCCCGCGGGAATTCTGGTGTAATCTTATCCCAATTGTTCCGAGGCTTGGCGAAGTCGATTGCTGACCAGAGTGAGGTCAATGCTGCGCAATTGGCAGCGGGTCTTCAGAACGGGGTGGATACGGCCTATAAGGCAGTCGTTAAGCCCGTTGAGGGAACGATTCTTACGGTGGCTAAGGAAGCAGCCAAGCATGCTGCGGTAATCGCAAGGCGCAATATCGATGTGTTGGAATTGATGGTTGAAGTTTTGTCCAAAGCGAAGGAAGCACTAGCCAAGACACCGGATCAGCTTCCTGTATTGAAGCAAGTTGGAGTAGTGGATGCGGGTGGACAAGGTCTTGTATGCATATATGAAGGGTTCGTAGCCTCTTTACAGGGAAAAGGAAGCTTACAGCCTTCCGCGCCTATCTATACCCCTGCCAACAATAACACTGTTGCTGAATCGATCCAGAAGCCTGCTTCGACTCTGCACAATCAAGCTGTTCATATGCCCCGCAGCGCACAAGCGCAGTTATCTACAGAGGACATTGAGTTCGGCTATTGCACCGAATTTATGATTCAACTCGTGGAAGGCAAGTCTGCGGAATGGGTTTTTGATGAACTAGGATTCCGTACGGAGCTAGAAAAGCATGGAGATTCTGTGCTTGTTGTAGCGGATGATGATCTGGTCAAGGTGCATTTGCATGCTGAATTGCCTGGTGATGTGCTTACGCTAGCTCAACGATATGGAGATCTGATTAAAATAAAGATTGAGAACATGCGTGAGCAGCATACGCATCTGCTTGTGGAAGATGCAGATGTGGAAGAAGCATCGCGACATGGACAAGACTCTTACCGTTCAGGGACTTCCGCTGGAGGAGCTCTGCAAGCTTCACAGGCAACAGCTTCGATTGCAACCTCAAATGATTCTGCCTCAAGCAGCTCCGATGTTCCTTTTGGCTTCGTTGCTGTATCTATGGGCGGAGGAATCGCTGCGATTCTCGAAAGCCTCGGGGCAGATGTTGTTCTCTCAGGCGGACAGACGATGAATCCTAGCACGGAAGATATCGTTAACGCCGTGCAGCAAGTTTCGGCGCGAACCGTGTTCGTCCTGCCGAACAATTCGAATATTATAATGGCTGCTCAGCAAGCGAAGGATCTGGTTGATAAGGAAGTCATCGTAATCCCTTCTAAGACGATTCCGCAAGGAATGTCTGCACTGCTTGCTTTTCAGGATCAAGCAGATACCGGGAAGAATACAGATGCTATGCTCAAAGCGATTGCGGGCGTGCAATCCGGACAAGTGACATATGCTGTGCGTGATTCCCAGATCGACGGGTTGGATATTAAGCAAGGGGACTACTTAGGCATTCACAATAACAAAATTGTAACTTCGACACTGAACCTTGGGCAAACATGCCAGGCACTTCTGGATTCTATGACATCCGAGGGCGGGGAGATCATCACCATCCTGGCTGGCGAAGACGCAGAGACAGATACGACGAATGAACTTGTGGACTGGCTAGGACAGGAATATCCGAATGCCGAGGTAGAAGTACATCATGGCGGACAACCGCTTTATTATTATATATTTGCTGTGGAGTAACAGGGACACGAATGGATATGAATCCATGAAGATGAATTCGAATGGGGGAACTGCAGATGGCTAACATTCGGATCTTAACCGACAGTACGGCAGATATTCCTGAGTCGGTCCGTAAGGAGTACGGCATCGAGATGGTGCCGCTTAAGGTTCATTTCGAAACAGAGACGTATTATGATGCTGTAACGATCCAGGCAGAGCAGTTCTACGAGAAGCTAGCTGCCGCCTCTAAGCTGCCAACAACCTCCCAACCTTCACCGGTGGATTTCTTAGAGGCCTATAAGGGCTCTGAGGAAGCAGCTGCTTCAGATGAGGCAGTCATTGCCATTACACTGTCAGCCGCTATGAGCGGAACTTATCAATCGGCAGTACTCGCGAAGTCATTATTGGACGAGCAGCTTGATGTGACAGTTATTGATTCCAAGTCGGCTTCGTATGGGATCGGGATGCTTGTTGTTGCAGCGGCTAAGGCTGCTAGGGAAGGCAAGAGCAAGACGGAGATTGTGGAACTTGTTCAAAAGCTGCGTGCTGGGACTAAGATTTATTTTCTGGTCGATACGTTGGAATACTTGCAAAAGGGTGGTCGAATCGGCAAAGCTTCGGCTGTGCTTGGCTCATTACTTAATATTAAACCGATCTTGACAATTGATGGAGAAGGTCAAGTAGCACCAGTAGATAAAGTGCGCGGTCAGAAGAAGGCTATTGCTCGCATTATTGAATTATTAAAAGAAGAGTTCGGTGACTCGGAGATAGTGGCAACCGTCGCTCAAGCAAAAGCATCCGAATCGGCGCAAGAATTCGCCGAGCAGCTTCAAGGACAGTTGAATATTATTCACACGAATTTCACGACGATTGGCCCCGTAGTAGGAACTCATACCGGTCCTGGTGCGTTGGCCGTGTTCGTAACTCGAGCAGAATGAACACAAAGAGCACATTCGGAATGGATTTGAATGTGCTGCCGCTCACGCAGGTGCGAGGAATTAGCCAGCCCAAGGCCAAAGAGCTGGCAGCGTTCGGTATTAACTCGGTCGGGCAACTGATCGAGTATTTTCCGTTCCGATATGAGGATTATCGCATCCGTGAGTTGGCAGACGTGAGTGACGGGGAAAAGGTAACGGTAGAAGGAAGTCTGTATAGCGAACCGGTCCTTCAACGTTATGGACGCAGTAAATCGAGGCTCTCGATTCGAGTATTATGCGGGTCTCAAATCGTGACGGCAGTCTGGTTTAATCGTCCTTTTCTGAAGGAGAAGCTCATAGCGGGGCAAGCTATTGTGTTAACCGGCAAATGGGATCAAGGACGCAAACAGCTAACCGTGTCAGAGTCAGAATTTCCTGGTGCTGCCACTGCGAGGTCTGGCACTCTGCAACCTGTCTATTCCGTGGGCGGCGCGTTAACCCAGGCGTGGATGCGCAAGGTGATTGGACAGGCGCTAACGCAGTTTGAAACGATGATTCCTGAAGTATTGCCTCAAGAGATCGTCAATTCTTATGGCTTCATGGCTCGACGATTAGCTGTTCATGCTCTGCATCATCCTGAAGAAATAGAAGCGGGACAAGAGGCAAGGCGGCGGATGGTTTATGAGGAGCTGTTCTTTTTTCAGCTGAAGATGCATGCTTTTCGCGCAATCCAACGAAAACGTACGGACGGAGTGGCCCATCAATTTGATAATGAAGATGTAAGACAGTTCGTAAGAGGACTGCCCTTCACCTTAACCGAATCGCAAAAAAATGTAATTGCAGAAATTCTACACGACCTGAAACAGCCTTATGCCATGAACCGGCTCTTACAAGGCGATGTAGGCGCTGGGAAGACGGTTGTTGCCGCAGCGGCGCTGTTCGCAGTTGTAAAGGCTGGCGGGCAAGGTGCGTTAATGGTGCCTACGGAAATCCTCGCAGAGCAGCACAAACGATCATTGGAACGTTTGTTCTCCCCATATGGATTACAAGTCGGATTGCTAACCGGAAGCTTAACGGATCGTCAGAGGCGAGAAGTGATCGCTTCTCTACATATGGGAATAATTGATGTTGTCGTCGGTACACATGCGCTTATTCAAGAAGACGTAATGTTCCGAAGCTTAGGCTTAGTCGTTACCGATGAGCAGCACCGATTCGGGGTCAATCAGCGCAGTATACTTAGGCGTAAAGGGTTAAATCCGGACGTCCTGACCATGACAGCTACCCCGATCCCTCGTACACTTGCTATAACTGCATTCGGGGACTTGGATGTGTCCACACTACGTGAGTTGCCCAAGGGACGGAAGTCGATCAAAACTTACGCGGTCGGTCACGAGATGCTTGAACGTGTGCTCGGGTTCATTCGCAAGGAAGTGGAGCAAGAACGTCAAGTATATGTCATTTGCCCGCTAATCGAAGAATCGGACAAGCTTGATGTGCAAAATGCGCTCGATGTACATGCACAGATGCGGCAAGCATTCCCTAAATTCAGTGTCGGGTTGCTCCATGGACGATTAACGACCGCGGAGAAAGACGATGTGATGAGAGACTTCGGTGAGAATAAGGTGCAGGTGCTGGTGGCTACCACCGTTATCGAGGTTGGGGTCGATGTTCCGAATGCTACGCTTATGGTGATTTATGACGCTGTTCGATTCGGCTTGTCGCAGCTGCATCAGCTGCGGGGACGGGTTGGCCGAGGAGAACATCAATCTTACTGTGTACTCATCGCTGACCCTAAGAACGAGACGGCGAAGGAACGAATGCGTGTGATGACGGAGACTAATGACGGCTTCGAGATTGCTCGGCGTGATTTGGAGCTAAGAGGTCCGGGTGATTTCTTCGGGACAAAACAGAGCGGAATGCCAGAGTTTCGTGTAGCGGATCTGATGAGTGATTTCGAAACGATGGAATTGGCCAGAGACGACACGGCTAAGCTTGTAGCAAGAGAAGACTTCTGGACAAGTGCTGCATACTTGACGTTAAGAGAGTTTTTGCGCCGCGAGCAAGTGTTAGAAGGGGAGACATTGGATTAACGAGTTACGAGAAGAATTAGACTGAAGGACTTTTGATGACACGAAATGGGCGAATGCCGCATACAATGGAAAATGATCGTTTTCCGGAGGTGGAAGCATGAGCTATCAAAAGTATGGCATTGAACGGGAACTAGTAGAGCGAGTCAAGCTGAAGCTGAAAAACCCGCAAGTGAAAGAGCGTGTAAGGGCGATTCTTGACGGGGTCACTAAGTACGATTTACAGGATAAAGTCAGAGTCAGACAGTTGGTTGCTCAGCTATCTAAGGTATTGAATGAATCGCTAACTGCTAAAAAATCGGAGCAAGTGGTGAGTTTCGTCATCGATACGAAGATTGATCCTAATAATACGTTCCATTTAATTAAACTATGGGGAATGTTTCGATAAATGATCGAACGAATGTTCGCTATGTTCGTTTGATGAGGTTGTTGACCTTGCTGGTTATGCGCTTTATAAGCGTCCCGGCAAGGTTTTTTGTATTAATACCTATAATAAATGCTGCTCATCCTCCACTTCTTCCACACATTCGACAGAATCATTATTCACATTTCCGACACTGGCAGATACACGGTAGGCTTTCATTTCGTCCGCTGGATAAGGTTGTAATAAGGTGAGGAGCTTCCGGGAATCGTGATTATTGCGATCCAGCCATGTGTCCTCGTCCTCTGGTCGAAGGATGACAGGCATACGTTCATGAATCGGGGCGATCAGGGCATTGGACTCCGTCGTAATAATCGCACATGTGCTCAGCTTACCTCCATCAGGCGTTAGCCATGTGTCATATAATGCAGCCATGCCGAACAGACCGCCGCTTTTTAGCTGGATCCGCATTGGCTGCTTTCCTCTACCCGTCGGATTCTTCCTCCATTCATAGAAGCTGTCCGCAGGAATAATACAGCGCTTGCGCTCCAGTGGGATTCGGTAGGAAGGCTTCTGGATTAATGTCTCCGCTCGCGCATTGATAATACCGCTGCCGATCTTCTCATCCTTAGTCCATGAGGGGACAAGCCCCCATTTCAACTCACCGATCCGATTGGCTTGCCCGTCATGGATAACAGCCAATATCATTTGACCAGGAGCTACGTTATATTTGGGGCGATGGAAAGGAAATGAAGTCCGGTTCATCGTGAATCTGACAACAAGTTCTTCAAGCGTAACCGTTATTGTAAATCGTCCGCACATCTGACACTACTCCTTTATGCCTTTTTTTACCAAGGCTTAATAACGCTTCTATTCATAATCTAGACTTTAATGACTGTAAGGTCAACCTTCCATAATAGTCCTATTGAAATGAGAATATATGTTCGTTATATTGGATATGCTAACGAAATAGAACAAATGTTCTTAACTTGGTCAAGGTGGAGGAATGACTATGCTGAATCTGGAGCAATATGTAGGAACAGTAGCGGAGCTCATCTATATGGATCGTGAGAAGCGCATTACACAACGACATGTCATGATCCGGAAGTGCAGCGATAAGATGCTTGAGGTATTCTGTTTGCAGCGCAAACAGCCAAGAAGCTTGAGGATGGACGGTATTTTGGCCGTTCGGACTGTCAATGGAAAGGCAAAGCAGATTGGTTAATATCGATTCCGGCAAGCGAATTTATACACGGGAACAAACGTTCGAAAAAAGTGTTGACGCTAGTATCTGGTCGTGATATTATTATCTCAGATAAGAACAAACGTTCGGGAGTGATTTGAGATGATATATGTACCCAATTGTTCAACAACTAATAACAGTTCAGTTTCTGCTAGAGATTCTTTATCTGCACGAAACCACTCAACTTCAAGATATAACAACTTTTCTAAGACTTCGTCATCGTTCCAATCAATCAAAGCAATCCGCTTATTAATAATATGCGCTGCAATGTTAGTAAGCTTCTTGACGGGAATTATCGTTCATGCGGTCTCAGGGACTGATGAGGTTCAAGCAGCATCCTTACATTCCGCTGCCTCCTCGCAACTTGTCCCAACCTCTTCCGTTCAATCCGTTACCGATCCATCTTCCAAGCACAAGATTATAGTTCTAGAAGGTGACACATTGTGGTCTATTGCAGAGCTGCATGCACCTGAGGGTCAAGACATTCGCGCCTATATCCAGAAGCTCAAGCGTACTAATCAACTAAGCTCAAGCGCTTTACAAGCCGGAGATGTATTACTACTTCCTTAATATGAACTGTATATTGGAGAAGGATGGCAGTTGCCATCCTTCTTTTGTATTTATTATGTACGCACCAATTAAATCAAAGTATAATACAATTCAGAGAAATCGCATTCGCTTGACAAGGGGAACCGATTAATGTCAAATTAAGAAGGACCCCAAGATGCATAATCTTATATAAAGACAGGCTCAAAGGAGATAATGATTATGATTACCGAACAAATGATCGCACGTATAAACGAACTGGCCCATAAGGCGAATTCGACAGGATTGACAGACGAAGAGATCGAGGAGCGTAACGAGCTTCGCAAAAAGTATATTGAAGCCTTTCGCACATCATTAAGGGCGCAACTAGACAATATTGAGTTTGTAGATGAACCTGACGGAAAGAAACGTCCAGATTCAGGTGAGTGATCGAATAGAGGAGGAGTCAGCATGTCCCGCCAATGGGCACGTATGGTAAAGAAGAACAAGAAGTTAGTCAATCAGAAGCGATTGAAGGAAGGGAAGAAAACGATCACTTCCGCAACAACAGGTGAAGAAATGGATGCCATTTATGGACGCAGTTGGTTTCTGCCTGCCTTGTTCGTTGCGGTATCTGCCTTTTTTGCTACAATTTCAATCGCCTTCTACGAAGCAGACACCCTTCTATGGGGGACGATTGCAGCCTATTTGGTATTAGGCTTCATCTATTATTTGCGCAAGCCTTATCTGAAGGTAGGGAAGAAGCAAGTAGCAACCAAGAAGTTGGGCGTCGAACGGTACTTACAGGCGGACGAGATCGAATCGATTGTAGTACAGCCAGGAAGTGTAACCATTAACTTAAAAGCAAAAAACAAACGCTGGATATTCACTAAGTTCCAGAACTTATACAATATACCGGTGATGGCTGCCCGGTTGAAAACTTTTGCCCAACAAAATCAAGTTCGTTATGAAGAAGATGGCTTGTCGGTGGATAAAGCGGGTTAGATTAAGAGATAAAAGGGGAAGCGGAGAAACATGGCGATAAGAGCGGTACTGTTCGATTTGGATGATACTCTGTTATGGGATGATCGCAGTGTGAAGGAAGCATTCCGCGCTACCTGCGAATATGCTGGGCGCGTAACGGGGCTTGATCCTGATGCACTGGAGGATGCGGTTCGCAAGAAAGCGAGAGCGCTTTACGAATCTTTCGATACATTTGCTTTCACGAAGAAAATTGGCATTAACCCGTTCGAAGGGTTGTGGGCGAACTTTACCGAAGGTGTGCAAGAAGAGTTCCGTAAGCTGCAGCAGCTTGCCCCAGGCTATCGCACAGAAGCATGGACACGCGGACTGAGAGCCTTGAATGTGGACGATTCCGAGCTTGGAAAGCAGCTGGCCGAGATGTTTCCAGCCGAACGCAGAGCCAGGCCGATCGTGTATGACGAAACATTTCGAGTGCTGGATGCGCTCAAAGGCAACTACAAACTGCTTTTGCTTACCAATGGTTCACCCGATCTGCAGCAGGAGAAGTTAGACGGAGTTTCACAACTGATACCCTATTTCGATCATATCATCATCTCCGGCACGTTCGGACAAGGGAAGCCTGCGGTAGAAATATTCCATCATGCGCTGGAATTGCTCGAGATATCACCTGAAGAGGGTGTAATGGTTGGAGACAAGCTGACAACAGATATATTGGGTGCGAACAGGATCGGGATGAAATCGGTGTGGGTCAATCGTCATGGTGTTAAGCGATCCGATGAAATTGTGCCTTTATATGAGATCAATGATTTGGAACAATTGTACAAGATCTTGAATACCTGATGAAGAGAGAACCAATAAAACCCGCCATCTCCTAAGAGAGATTAGCGGGTTTTGTGCGAAAGTAGCGATCCTTACGCTTTTTGGAAGGAAGGGTCTGCAAACGGATGGGCGATCCAACCCTCAGTCTCAATAAATAACCGGACTGCAACAATTTGCTTGTTATCCATCAGGGTGAAGAAATGAGGCTTGTGCTCAGGAACGGATATAACATCGCCGGCACCGAGCTCAACATCGAAGTAGCCGACATCGTCTGTGCCTTTAATGATGAATATTCCTCGTCCAGCTGTAATTGCGCGAACTTCATCTTCGGTATGCGTATGAACCTGCTCGAATTTCTTAAGGAGCTCAGGCAGATTAGGAGTCGCTTCTGACAAGGCGATAATGTCCCAGGTCAAGTAACCTCTGCGCCCGGCTAGATCGCGAATTTCTGTATCGAACGTTTTCAGTATCTCTGCTTTATCTTCATCGGACAGAATAAATTGCTCTTGAAGATGCGCAGGGAGCTTGGAAGGATCCCAGTGCTCGTATAATACTTCTTGATTCTCAAGAAATTCTCTTACTTGTTGTTCATTCTGTATACGTTCATTCGTATTGCGGATGCGTATCTCAGCCATTGCAATCCCTCACAATCGGTTTAGTATAAATAATCATTAACAAATAGTATAGACGATCTGCGCGTGGATGTCGATGGAGCGGTATAAATAATACCTTCATTTCCGATAAGAAAAGTGTATATTATGTAACTTTCCGAAATTGCCCGATTCTGGTACACTAAAGGTTAAATTACTATGAGACTTGTTTACGTTATGAACTTGTTTAGAAACGTAATAGGACATATACAGGTAAAGCTAAAAAGGAGAGGTTCGAATGGAAAAACTAGCACTAGCCGAACAATTGAAAAATAAAATTATGATTCTTGACGGTGCCATGGGTACGATGATTCAACAGGCGGATCTGTCAGAGGACGATTTCGGAGGAGCCGAATTCGACGGGTGTAACGAGCTGTTATGCGTGACACGTCCGGATGTTATTGCGCGTATCCATGAGGAGTATCTGGAAGCGGGTGCGGACATACTCGAGACGAATACATTCGGATCTACCAGTGTTGTATTGGCTGAATATGATATTCCTGAACGCGCAAGGGAGCTTAATCTGGCTGCTGCCAAGCTTGCTGTTGATGCGGCCCGGAAATTCTCCACACCAGAATGGCCGCGTTATGTCGCCGGGGCAATGGGACCCACTACCAAGACATTGTCCGTAACAGGCGGTGTGACGTTCGAGCAGCTGGTAGACAGCTATTACGAACAAGCGGTTGCCTTGATGGAGTGCGAAGTCGATGCTCTGCTTCTAGAGACATCCCAGGATACGTTGAATGTAAAGGCAGGCAGTATTGGAATCCGCAAAGCTTTTGAGACACTGGGTCGTGAGCTGCCTATAATGATCTCAGGAACGATTGAACCAATGGGAACTACACTGGCAGGTCAAAGTATTGAATCGTTCTATATTTCACTGGAACACCTGAAGCCGATCTCCATTGGTCTTAACTGTGCTACAGGACCCGAATTCATGAAGGATCATATCCGTTCTTTATCTGTGATTGCCAAGACTGCGGTTAGTTGTTATCCGAATGCCGGCTTGCCGGATGAGAATGGACAATACCATGAATCACCTACTTCGCTAGCCATGAAGCTGGGCGGGTTTGCCGATCAAGGGTGGATCAATATTGCAGGCGGATGCTGCGGAACGACTCCAGAGCATATTCGTGCAATGGCCGAGACAATGAAAGCCTATAAGCCCCGTCCTCAGACAGGTGACCATCCCGCTGCAGTATCAGGTATTGAGACGGTGTATATTGAGCCCGAGAATCGCCCTTATATGGTCGGGGAGCGTACTAACATTTCCGGTTCACGTAAATTCAAGCGGCTCATCATGGAAGGGAAGTTCGAGGAAGCATCTGAGATCGCAAGAGCCCAAGTGAAGAACGGTGCTTATATCGTTGATATCAACTTGCAGGATACAGAGATCGACGAGTATTATGCGATGGAGAATTTCCTCCAGTTGGTTGTTAAGAAAGTGAAAGTTCCGCTAATGATCGATTCCACTTATGATCATATCATTGAGCTTGGACTCAAGCATTCCCAAGGGAAAGCGATTATTAACTCCATTAATCTTGAGGATGGGGAAGTGAAGTTCCAAGCCATTCTTCCTCTTATCCATCGGTATGGAGCTGCGGTAGTTGTGATCTTGATTGATGAGCGGGGACAAGCGGTATCACGGGAAGCGAAGCTGGAAGTTGCCACACGGTCTTATAACTTATTGGTGGACAAATACGGTCTCAATCCGGAAGATATTATATTCGATCCGAATATGTTCCCAATCGGCTCCGGGGATCCGCAATATATTGGTTCCTCTGTTGAAACGATTGAAGGGATTCGCTTGATCAAGGAAGTGTTCCCCAAAGCGAAGACAATTCTGGGACTAAGCAACATTTCCTTCGGTTTACCACCTGCTGGACGGGAAGTGCTGAACTCTGTTTATTTGTACCATTGTACAAAGGCTGGCTTGGACTTCGCGATCGTGAATACGGAGAAGCTGGAGCGTTACGCCTCTATCCCGGATGAGGAGAAAAGACTTGCAGAAGATTTGATTTTTAATACGAATGATCAGACTCTCGCTGATTTTGTTGCCTTTTTCCGTGAGAAGAAGGTAGATAAGAAAGAAAAAATAAGCAACCTGACGCTGGAAGAACGTCTTGGTTCTTATGTAGTGGAAGGAACGAAAGAAGGGTTGATCCCTGACTTGGAAATCGCCCTGCAAACTTATTCCCCGCTTGAGGTCATTAACGGACCGCTTATGCGCGGGATGGAAGAGGTAGGACGATTATTCAACGGAAACGAGCTCATTGTCGCGGAAGTGCTGCAGAGCGCGGAAGTAATGAAGGCGTCTGTAGCATATCTGGAACAATTCATGGAGCGCAACGAGAGCGCGGTTAAAGGGAAAATCCTGCTTGCAACTGTCAAAGGCGATGTGCATGATATCGGGAAAAACCTGGTTGAGATCATCCTGTCCAACAACGGCTACCAAATTATTAATCTAGGAATTAAGGTTCCGCCTGAGCAGCTAATCGAAGCCTATCGCAGGGAGAAGCCTGACGCAATTGGTCTCTCGGGCTTGCTAGTTAAATCTGCTCAGCAAATGGTCATAACCGCGCAGGATTTGAAGTCAGCCGGTATCGATGTTCCGATTCTTGTTGGAGGCGCTGCTCTGACTCGCAAATTTACAAGGACGCGGATCGCCCCGGAATATGACGGGTTGGTTGTGTACGCCAAGGATGCAATGGATGGCTTGGATATCGCCAATAAAATTAGCGATGTTGATATCCGGCAGAAAATGATTCATGAATTAAGGGAAGCGATCCAATCCGATGTAATGGAAGCCGGCGCCAAGAAAAACGAAGCAGCCCCGGTACTTACTCGCGCCACACGATCTGCCGTAGCGCGCGATCTTCCGGTGTATTTGCCGCCAGATCTGGAGCGTCATGTGCTCCGTGATTATCCGATTGATCATATTTTCCCTTACGTGAACTTGCAGACGCTTATTGGCCATCATCTGGGATTGAAGGGCAAAGTAGATCAATTGCTTGCAGCCAAGGATCCGAAGGCTGTGCATCTGCGGGAAGTTATTGAGGAGCTGTTCCTACAAGCCAAGAACACAGGCACATTACGGGCTCAAGGCATGTACCGCTTCTTTCCGGCGCAATCTGATGGAAATGACATTGTGATTTACGATCCGAAAGATAAGACTCAAGTGCTTCACCGCTTCAGCTTCCCTCGTCAAGACGTAGAGCCGTTCCTTTGCTTGGCCGACTTCTTACGCTCGGTAGATAGCGGGGAAATGGATTACGTAGGCTTCCTCGTTGTGACCGCAGGACAAGGAGTGCGCGATTTGGCGAACGAGTGGAAGGATAAGGGCGATTATTTGAGGTCCCACGCTCTGCAGGCGTTAGCGCTTGAGATGGCGGAAGGCTTCGCTGAACGTGTCCATCACATCATGCGCGATGTATGGGGATATCCGGATTCTCCTGAACTAACCATGCAGCAGCGTTGGGGAGCCAGATATCAGGGCATTCGCGTATCCTTCGGTTATCCGGCTTGTCCAAACCTGGAAGATCAGGAACCTCTTTTCCGCTTGATGCAGCCTGAGGATATCGGGGTTGAGCTGACGGAGGGCTTCATGATGGAACCGGAAGCATCGGTAACCGCAATGGTGTTTGCCCATCCAGAAGCTCGCTATTTCAATGTTGATAAAGCTTAAAACGCAGTATATTCAAGCTATTTGAAAAGGACTGTACCGCTATGGACCTTTACTTTCTCGGAACGGGCGCGGGTATGCCATCCAAAGAACGCAATGTAACGTCGATCGCGCTTCGTCTCTATGAGGAGCGGGGGACATTCTGGCTGTTCGACTGCGGAGAAGGCACCCAGCATCAGATTATGCGTTCGTCACTCAAGCTCAGTAAGCTTGAATATATTTTCATTACGCATTTGCATGGAGATCATATTTATGGCTTGCCAGGTTTACTCTCCAGCCGTTCTAATCAAGGGGGAGACACGCCCGTTACCTTGTTCGGGCCTTCAGGCCTGAAGCAATTCATTGACTATGCGCTCGCCATAAGTCAAACCCACCTTACGTATGAGCTTAAGGTGGTTGAGATTGCCGAAGGGATTGTCTTCGCCGACGATCAATTCGAGGTGCGCGCGGCGGAGGTGGAACACCGCATCGCAAGCTTTGGGTACCGCGTCCGCGAGAGCGATCGTCCAGGTCGTCTGGACGAGGCGAAGCTCAGGACGCTCGGCGTCCCTGCCGGACCGCTGTACGGCAAGCTGAAGCGCGGCGAAGACGTCGCGCTTCCAGACGGCCGCACGCTGTGCGGTGCGGACTATGTCGGGGCGCCGATTCTCGGCCGCACCGTCGTAGTGATGGGCGACACGCGGCGCTGTGCAGCCGCTGTGGAGCTGGCCCGTGGCGCCGATGTGCTCGTGCACGAGGCGACTTTTGCAAGCGAGCTGGGCGAGCTGGCGCAGCTGTACTACCACACGACAGCAGCTGGTGCTGCGGGCGTGGCGCTGGAAGCGAACGTGAGTTCGCTGATTCTGACGCATATTAGCTCGAGGTATTCGAGTGATGGAGGTCAGGCACTGCTCGAGGAGGCGAGGAGTATATTCCCGCGTACCGAGCTTGCCTTCGATCAGTCCTGTTATCCTGTCCCATCACCTGCTGAGCAGGAATAGCACAATCCTTTCAGTCAGGAGGAATCGTTCTTGTATACATTCCAACATCAGATTCGTCTAGAACCTAGACCGCCTTATGACTTCGCCCGAATGATCAGCCGATTGCAAGGAGTCGGCCATGAGCTTTACAGGCACGATAACGGCTCGCTCGTACGGACTATACGTGTTAAGAACCGTGTATATGGTGTTAGTATTCGCTCGGAAGGAAGCACGCTGCAACCGCTGCTGGTAGCTGATATTGCCGGCATTGGCAGCGATGAGGAGCTTATGCTTGTATCCGGCCATCTGCGCAGGATGTTATCATTGGATGCAGACTTAGACGGATTGTATGATAAACTGGAGCAAGATGATGGCTTGAAGGTGTTGGCTGACAAATATAACGGCTTTCGCTTCATCCTGGAATCCGATCCATTCGAGTGTATGGTAAAGACGATCATTGGCCAACAGCTCAATCTATCCTTTGCCGCTACGCTTACACGACGGTTGATCGAAACGGCATCAGAACCGTTCCTCATTCAAGGTCGGGAGCAATCGTACCCGGTATTTCCTTCTCCGGATCAGGTTGCTAATCTGAAGATCGAACAACTAAGAGCGCTGCAGTTTAGTGAACGCAAAGCTGAATACGTCATTGGCTTCGCTCAAGAAGTCGCTCAGGGCTCATTGATTGTCGAGGCAGCCGAGCTAGAAAAGCTTACGAATGAAGAGTTGATGGAACGCTTGATCCCACTTAGAGGTATAGGTCGGTGGACTGTCGAATGCTTCCTGATGTTCGGATTGGGACGTCCTGATCTGCTGCCAGCGGCTGATATCGGGCTGCGTAATGCACTGCGCAACCTATACAAGTTGGACCATCAACCAACAGAAGCAGAGGTTCGCGCCATCGGAGCTAATTGGTCTCCGTGGTCGAGCTATATCACTTACTATTTATGGGAAAGCTTGAATGAGAAAGGCCTTCACGGATAATGGTCAATAGGCTGATGCACAGTTCGAATTATTTTCATATACTGAGATCAAAGCTTGCTATCCGTTAGAACCACACATTCAACATACTTAATGAAGTCTGGAGGGATCCTCATGTCCAAGTTTCACATGATTGGGATCAAAGGGGCCGGTATGAGCGCATTAGCGCAAGTGCTGCATGATATGGGCCATGACGTTCAAGGGTCGGACGTAGACACTTACTTTTTTACACAGGCTCCGCTGGAGAAGAAGAACATTCGCATTCTGCCTTTCGATGAGAACCATATTACAGCATCGCCGGATCGTATTGTCATCGCTTCTAACGCGTTCAAGGACGATCATCCGGAAGTGGCGGCCAGCTTGGACCTAGCAGTTCCTTATTATCGGTACCACAGCTTTCTGGGCGAGTGGATTCACAAATTCACTAGTGTAGCGGTAACCGGGGCGCATGGAAAAACGACCACAACCGGGATGATGGCTCACGTCTGCAAGGCGATTCAGCCTACCTCGTTCCTGATAGGGGATGGAACTGGAGCAGGAGTGCCTGATAGTACACATTTCATTTTTGAGAGCTGTGAGTATAGAAGGCATTTTCTTGCGTACTCACCGGACTATGCGATTATTACGAATATTGATTTCGATCACCCAGACTATTTCCGCGATATTGAAGATGTCACTTCGGCCTTTCAATCTATGGCGGATCAGGTTCGCAAGCATATAGTCGCATTTGGTGATGATGAGAATGTACGATTGCTGCGGACCAAAGTACCTATCCTTCATTATGGCTTCAAGGAACAGAATGCTCTTCGGGCTGTTGATTTGCGTGTAGATGAGCAAGGGGTGTCGTTTCAAGCCGTTCTATATGATAGCTCGCTAGGCAGATTTACGATCCCGGGTCATGGCAAACATAATATTCTCAATGCACTGGCTGTCATCGGCATTTGTGTGTTGGAGGATTTCAATTTAGATTTGGTTCGTGCTGAAATGGCTACCTTTGGCGGGGTCAAACGGAGATTTTCTGAGAAACACGTGGCAGGCAATGTCTTAATTGATGATTATGCCCACCACCCAACCGAAATTCGAGCCACGCTTGATGCAGTGAGAAGCAAGTATCCGGATCGCAAAGTAGTTTCAGTCTTCCAGCCCCATACGTATTCCCGATTGGAAAAGTTCATGGACGACTTTGCCCATTCCTTGTCGGAATCCGATGAAGTATATTTATGCGGCATTTTCGGTTCAGCTAGAGAAAATACAGGTAATATCTCGATTGATCATCTGATGGAGCGTATTCCTTCCTCTAAGCTGATTTCTGAGAACGATATGGATGTATTGCGTGATTACTCGGATTGTGTACTCCTGTTCATGGGTGCCGGTGATGTGCACAAATATCAAGACAAATACGAAGAATCGATGTCGATTCGATAATTTGTCTCTCCCCGGGTTAGTGCTGCTAACGCAAAAACGGAAGTCTAGCTCTAGTGTGAGCCGATGACTTCCGTTTTTGCTTGAATAGGCTAACAAGCCTATTGAATTTTGACAGCTGTGCCGCTGACCGCTACCATCAACATCCCATCACGGATCACTTCATAATCGATGTCGACTCCGACAATAGCATTTGCTCCGAGACGTGATGCCGTGGAGCGCAGCTCGTCGAATGCTACTTCACGCGCTTCCTTAAGCTTGCTTTCGTATGCGCCAGAGCGTCCACCGACGATATCTGTAATAGAAGCAAAAAGATCGCGAACAATGTTTGCTCCCATAATGGCTTCACCAGTAACAATAGATACATATTCAACAATTTGTCTGCCTTCGATTGTAGGCGTAGTGCTCATAATCATGGAAATTCCTCCTTGTAATGGGAAAATGTAAGGACACTGTACTAGGATACCCTTTTTTGTACGGAAAAAAAAGAAAAAAGTTGCAAGGGAGAATGGAATCGAAGAATGACTTTATATTGACCGGATTCAGCGAACACGGCGCAGCTAACAATAGGGGGAATTAGGAAGTGAAAGGTCTAGCCATTTTGTTCGGCTTTCATTGGATTGGGACCATCATTCAGCAGCTATCCGGCATCCCGCTTCCGGGAAACGTGATCGGACTTGCTCTTTTCACTACAGCACTGTTCTGTAAATGGGTGAAGCTGGAATGGGTCGAAGAGAGCGCTCAGTTTATGCTGAAGCATATGACATTATTTTTTGCACCGATTATTGTGGGTACCATGGCCTTTATTCCTGTCATTATCCAGAATGGCATGCCAGTGTTGCTTAGTCTCATCTTCAGTACATTAGTTACATTATGGGTAGCTGGCTGGGTTACACAGCTTGGAAGCCGGTCGAAGAAGGAGGAACAGCAGAATGAATCCAATACTTTGGGGAGCTAGTCCTTTATTCGGCGTGACCGTTACCTTAATAGCCTATGCGTTAGCCGTGTATTTACAATCGAAGTGGGCGAGGCTGCATGCTCTGTTCGTGTGCTGCTGCCTATTGTTCCTTGTCCTAGGACTAAGCGGAATCTCCTATGACTCCTATCGGGTTGGCGGAGATTACCTGGTTTTTCTGCTCGGCCCTGCTACGGTGGCGCTCGGGGTACCCTTATATAAATATTCTGGGGTTATCATGCGAAGATTGAAGGGTGTGCTTGTTGGAATAATAGCAGGCTCTTTGTGCGGGATGGCTTCCAGTGCGTTATTTGTATGGCTTGCTGGCGGAGACCGAGAGTTGCTAATGACGATTTTGCCGAAATCTGTTACTTCGCCCATCTCGCTCGAGATTGCTCGTGTGTTGGGAGGAATCCCGGATCTTGCTGCCGTATTGACCGTATTAACAGGATTGATCGGAAGCATGTTCGGGCCCTTATTTCTCCGGTATACAGGGATAAAGGACGACTTAGCCATTGGAACAGCTATGGGCACGGCATCGCATGGGATCGGAACCTCGAGAATTATTCGGGAGTCAGAATTGCAGGGAAGTGCAGGGGGATTCGCAATGGGAGCGGCTGGGTTGATCTCTACATTTGCCGCGATACCTATTTATTATTGGCTTCATCCTTGATTGGAACGAATTATGGATTGGAAACTTAGTTTGGAATAAAAAACGACCAGGACCTTGCCGTTTCAATATGGCTTGGTCTTTTTTTGCTGCGATCAATGTGTAAAAACACAACAAAATCATTACAACAAGAAAATATCATCTTAACGTTCGGCGGTTACACTGAAGTCAGCAAGAAGGAAGTGCATCACACTAGAGATGAAGGGCGTGGTGTTCATGAGTCAAACAGAGGAATTGATACAGGTCGGGGCGGCGGAATTCATAGTGAAGTTAGCTGAATGTGAGGAAGAAGTATATAAGGCTATGCGATTACGTTATGAGGTGTTTGTGGAAGAGGAGGACAACAGGTTCTTGATGAATCCCCTTCGCTTGGAACAAGACCGTTACGATCCGTTCTGTGACCATTTAATAGTGCAAGAAGTTGGAACCGGGCAAGTCGTTGGAACGTATCGACTGCTTCCAGGAAAGCGGGCCGACGAGGGAATAGGTTTTTACTCAGAGTCTGAGTTTGATTTGTCTGGTCTTTGTACCATTACCGGTCAAACCTTGGAGCTCGGACGCAGCTGTGTAGCGCCAGCATACCGAAACGGCAAAGTAATTGAGCTTCTGTGGGAAGGAATCGCTCTTTATATTGATCAACATCGTTATGACTACATGATAGGCTGTGCAAGTATTCATGTATCTGATCTTCAGCAGTTGAATGAAATATATACTCTGCTAAGAAATAAGGGAATGATTACAGACCGTTTCGAAGTCAAACCATTAGAATCTCATCGTATAGAGGGACTAGAGCTGCTGGATGATTTACCAAATGAGAAGAAGGTGTTTCGAGGGCTCCCCCCGTTAATAAAAGGTTATCAACGGCTCGGGGCAGAAATTGGGGGTGCGCCTGCCTACGATCCTTTTTTTAAAACCGTGGATTTTTTGATTATTCTTGAACGCAGTAAGGTAACGAAGCGATATAAGCGGCATTTCATGCCTGTTTAGACTCCAATGTCAATAAGGCTAATGAGGAAGAGGAGCTGGCTAAATAGAAATGTACGAATGGATTGGTCGCTGGACGAACGGGAGAAGCTTATTATTTCGGATTGTGCGGTACTTCGTCGCAAAGCTGCCATTGTGGGTCTCTTACGGATTTTGTGTGTTTACAGCATCGTTAGTATTCAAGAGTCAAAAAAAGTTACACCGTACAATTGAACAAAATATTCAACAATTACTTGGGCCATTTACAAGGAATGAAGTTCGTCTTCTTGTAAATGAATACTTCCGAAATCTGGTTCTCACCTTATTCGAGCTATTATTCCTCTCCGATAGACTTGATCAGCAGAAGAACGAATGGATTCCTTTTGTTACGATATCAGGCGAAAATAACTTAAAAGGTTCCGTTGCAAATGGAAAAGGCGCTATTGTCTTTGCACCGCATGTCGGTAATTTTTTCATCTACTACTGGTATTTATGTAAGCATTACGATTGTTTAGCAGTAGCAACGGCTAGTAGCGCGGAACTGCGGCCAATATACGAGAGGTTTGCAGCGATTGGGTGCAAGGGATTGGATTACGATCGGACGCCTCCTTTGGAAATGATTCGCAAGTTGAAGAGACACTTACAAAGTGGCGGTATAGTGTTTCTAATGGGAGATTTTTATAGATCTTCCTTTCCAGAAGCAACATTTTTCGGAAGGAATACATGTTCACCTCGCGGTGCAGCAATGCTTGCTCTCCAATTAGATGTGCCAATCATTCCCATGGTGAGTCATCGAGTCAAACAGTTTACCCATAGTATTCAATTCCAACGATCGATTAATCTCCGGGATCGGTTTGCAATCAATGAGCTTCGTGAAGCAACAGATAGCCTTAATTGTTGGATGGAGCAGGTAATAAGGGAACGGCCCAGTGATTGGTTTTATTGGTTTCAGGTTGAGGAACGATGGGTCGGTCTGCAAGGAATGCTTAATTTAAAGTGAAAATCAACATGATGGAGGTTTGGGTATGGACACAGGAAGCCATTTGCTTTTCGGTACAACTCTTGCTGGTTTGGCATTCATTGATCCGGTTGTAGCTAATCATCCCAGTTTATTTTATGCCGTTTTGGCTGGAACTTTAATAGGATCACACGCACCCGATTTTGATACGTTAACAAGGTTGAAAAGCTATTCCGCCTATATTCGACTCCACCGGGGAATAACACATTCGATTCCGGCAATGTTTATTTGGCCCATTGTTATAGCTGCTCCAATTGCATTTACTTTCGGAGAGACGCATCACTTGCTGCATCTGTATTTATGGACGATGTTAGCTGTTATTTTTCATGTGTTTCTTGATTTGTTTAATGCCTATGGGGTTCAATGTTTACGTCCTTTTTCCTCAAAATGGAAACATTTGGACACCTTAGCTTTGTTTGACCCTTTTCTTGGAATTCTTCATGTGACAGGAGTAGGGATGTGGCTGTTAACGAATATGCCAGCGGCTAGCTTGTTCAGTACGATATATCTACTCACCTTCTTATATATTTCGGTTCGATATTGGCATCACAGGCAGGTTATCAGCCGCATCCGGCAAGAGCTGTGCTTAAAAGGGATTTGCAAGCTTGTACCGAGTTTGAACTGGTTTAAGTGGCAGTTCATTCTGGATGCGGAAAATAGTTACTATACGGGTAGTGTGGATTACAGGAAGATACGATTAGAAGCCGTTTATGTAAAAAATCAAAGTCATTTTGTCATTGAAGCTTCAAAAGGTACGGATGGAGTAAGGGCATTCCTGAAATTTGCTCAAAACATCCATGTAAGCTTCCGGGAACGAGAAGATGGGTACGAAGTACAATGGAGAGATGTACGGTTTTGGCACAAACAGAACATGCCTTTTGGGGCTGATGTAAGTCTTGACCGTAATCTGAAAGTAACGAGTGATCGAGTAGGTTGGAATAAAAAATATTGGGACCCTCCTTACGTATAGAAGAAATACAAAAACTCCCGAATCTCTGAATGTACTCTGAGATTCGGGAGTTGTCATACTAGTTAACAATTGCTAAGGATGTCTGTTATTGTTCATTTCGCTGAAGTGCTTTCTCTAATCCATTCCATCCAAGCAGGGAACAGTTATGTCGTGCACGCAGCTTATGGACACCTGACAAAGACAGCGCATCACCAAGCTCTTCTTCGTCTTCCGGAAGCTCGCCTTTCTTGATCATGTTATTAAACACAGCGATTGTGTGCTTGGCTTCTTCCACCGTCCTGCCTTTAACCAAATCGGTCATCATGGAACAGGAAGCCATACTGATCGAGCAGCCTTCGCCCTCGAATTTAATGTCCTTAATCTTGTTGTTATCGTCAATGTTCATGTATAAAACCATAACATCGCCGCATGTCGGGTTTTTATATGGGAGCTGCAGCGAGCCTTCATCTGTCAGCTTGCCTTTGTTATGTGGTTTTTTATAATGGTCCATAACAATTTGTTTGTATAAGTTCTCAAGCACAATCATTCACCTCTGACAAAAGAATAGGAGTCATACGTTTAGCATGTTCTTTTATTGTACTATAATACGGAATTGATTGGAACTGACAACTCAATAAAGCTCCAGCTATTAAGAATAGAACGAATAAAATGGGGTAAATTAAACCAATCATGCTGCTATTTTCAACGCTTCAATGCTTATCAAGTCGCATTTGTTCGACACACACTAGGTCAATGTTTAAGGAGGATCTTTTCCATGGACAACGGACAATCCTATATGGCGAATACGAATGAGAATTGGGGCTTGGATGCTCTCTCATCTACTGCAAAGTCGACAAGCAATGTTCAAAAAGTTCTTCAGCAATTGTCAGCATCTGAAAGAGAATACCAAGATGGTCAGCATCCATATGTATATGAGGACGGAATTCGATACGATTATGATGACGCACCTGATGTGTAGCAAGCTCCAGCATCCTTCGCAAGACCAATACTTTCCCGGGAAAGCGCAGGAAACGACAAAATAACCTGTCTCCGATCTGGCTGGCTACTCTCTTGGCTCAAGAGGGTGGACATGTCCTGGAGACAGGTTAATTTGTAGTTAATTGAAACCAATGCTATAAGAGTGTTAATCGATCTTATCGCAAAGTTTTTAATGCTCCGCTCCAAGCAACCACTTGATTAAGCATAGCATTAACATTTTCAATATGCATCTCAGCCGGTTTGAAAACACTATAGTTTTCAAAATCTGTAAATAAGGACAAAGTAGGATGTACACGAACGTCCGCAACTAGCAACTCTCCTAGTATTCCGCGCAAATGCTCTGCTGCACGAGCTCCGCCTGTTGAACCATAACTTACGATACCAGCTGACTTATTGTTCCATTCCTCGCGCGCTGAATCAAGTGCGTTTTTTAGTGCTCCAGTAATGCTGTGATTGTATTCTTGAACAATGAACACAAAAGCATCCAAGCTGGCAAGCTTTTCAGGCCAAGCTTTTAATCCTGGTTCTTGACCGGTACCTTCTCCTAAGAATGGCAATTTGAAGTCCGCAATATCTACGATTTCATAATTTGCATCTCCGCGTTTGTCAGCAATTTCTTTTACCCATTGTCCTACTTGTGGACTTACACGTCCTTGACGTGTGCTTCCTAATATAATTCCGATATTTAGCTTTGTCATTGTTTGTTCCTCCTGATTAGTTGATCTACCAAATAGTTTGTCCAAAATCCCCATGATGCACCGCCTAGAAAATTATGTTTTTTCATCAATAGTAACGAATACTTATTCCAAAACAGTTGCCATTTCAATTACTTCCCTTCTGACTTATTTTGAATGGTATGAGATATACAATACACTATTTAATATTTAATTACAATACATTATTAACTTACTATTAATTACCTGATTACAACTAATTATATAATAATTAAAATGCAAAGTGTATTAATCTATATAAAGTCGGTTGTCATACGAACATATATTCTGTACAATAAGATCATAATTCCTAAATGGATTTTTGGGCAGGAGAAGATTTGGATGAACCGCATAACAGGAAAAATATCCACGATGGACGAGATGATCGATTTAATTAAACGAACCCCGGAGCTGATGAATCAAGTAACTCACTGGCGCACCATTCCTCCACGTGAAGCTGCTTATGCCGATTTTCCGGATCGCGTTCACTCTGCCATTCAACAAGCCTTGAAAGAACGGGGAATCTCTAGATTATATACACATCAAGCCATGACCTTCGAGGAAGCCGATAAGGGCAGGCATGTTGTAACGGTTACCCCGACGGCTTCAGGCAAGACGCTATGTTACAATTTGCCTGTGCTGCAGCGCATATTGGAGGATGACAGCTCGAGGGCGCTCTATATGTTCCCGACGAAGGCGCTCGCTCAGGACCAGGTAGCCGAGCTGCACGAGATGGTTAACGCCATGGGAATCGACATTAAATCCCATACCTATGACGGGGACACACCCCCCACTGTGCGACAGGCCATTCGCAATGCAGGGCATATTGTAGTGACGAATCCCGATATGCTGCATTCTGCTATATTGCCTCATCACACCAAATGGGTGAAGCTATTCGAGAACTTGAAATATATCGTAATTGATGAAGTACATAGTTATCGGGGAGTGTTCGGAAGCCATGTCGCTAATGTCATCCGACGATTAAAGAGAATATGCCGTTTTTACGGTTCTAACCCACAATTCATCTGCGCATCTGCTACGATTGATAACCCACAGGAGCATGCAGAGGCATTGATAGGCGAGCGCGTCGCGCTTATAGATCGGAATGGGGCGCCGGCCGGAGAGAAACATTTCGTGTTCTATAATCCACCGGTTGTTAATCAACAGCTCGGGATTCGCAAGAGCAGCGTTCTGGAGACGAAGAAAATTGCTGGAACCTTACTCAAGAACGATATTCAGACCATAGTATTTGCCCGGAGCCGTGTTCGGGTGGAGCTGTTGTTAACGTATCTTCAGGATCTTGTGAAGCATGAACTGGGAACGAAGTCGATACGAGGATACCGAGGAGGTTATTTACCCAAGCTTCGCAGAGAGATTGAGCGGGGGCTTCGCAATGGAGAAATTCGCGGTGTCGTAAGTACGAATGCGCTTGAGCTCGGCATTGATATCGGCCAACTGCAGGCTTGTGTACTAAATGGATATCCTGGCTCTATAGCCAGCACATGGCAGCAATCTGGACGCGCAGGGAGACGGCAGGAAAGCTCGATTACGTTTCTTGTGGCAAGCAGCAATCCTTTGGATCAATATGTGATCCAGAATCCGCAGTATTTCTTCGAGCGTTCTCCTGAGCGCGCACTAATTTTACCTGACAACCTCATTATTCTCATGGATCATGTCAAATGTGCGTCATATGAATTGCCTTTTGAAGCCGGAGAGCGTTTCGGTGAGGAGCCGCTGGAAGATATTCTGGAGTTTCTGGCTGAAGAGAAGATCCTGCATCAGGTTCAAGGCAGGTGGTATTGGATGGAGCAATCGTTTCCGGCTCACGACATCTCACTTCGTTCGGCTGCGCAGGAAAATTTCATTATTATCGATAAGACCAATGGCAGCAGAGTATTAGGCGAAGTGGACCGGTTCGGGGCGCCTACACTTATTCATGAGGAAGCGATTTATTTACATGAAGGGGTTCAATATCAAGTAGAGAAGCTGGATTATGAGGAGAAGAAAGCTTATGTCCGTGAAGTCAATGTAGACTATTTCACAGACGCGAACCTTGCAGTGCAACTGAAAGTATTACAGACGCATAGGGATAAGTCGGGTGACGGAGTATCCATTCAATACGGGGAAGTAACGATTAATGCAAAAGCAACCATATTCAAGAAGCTTAGACTCCGAACCCATGAGAATATCGGGTCAGGGCCGATTCACTTGCCTGAAGAGGAGCTGCATACGAACGCATACTGGTTCACATTAGAGGAAGAAGCGACAAAAGGGATGACGACCAATGATCTTCAATTCGCTCTGCTCGGTCTCTCTAATGTCCTCGTTCATCTGGCACCGCTGTATTTGATGTGCGACCCGCAGGATATTCGTGTAGTACCTCAAGTGAAGGCTGTGCACGATAGAAAACCTACTGTATTCCTCTATGACCGTTATCCAGGCGGTGTTGGGTTAAGCGAGAGGCTGTATGACTTGCACGAGGAGCTGCTGAGCCGTTCTGAGGATCTGATTGCAGGCTGTGGATGTCTTAGCGGTTGCCCTGCCTGTGTAGGGCCAATTGAAGAGGTTGGATTGACCGGGAAGCAGATGGCGATTGAACTGTTGAACCGAATGAAGGAGGTGTGATCAGCAGTATGAGCGGAATTAAGGAAAGATTGTCCCGATTGAAACGAAGCGGCTCCTCCAGTTCAGAGGAGACAAATGCCGATGCGAATGGTTCGATAATAACTGATATTCCAAGCTCTACTGTTGATCATTCATCACCTTCGCAACCAGATTTACATCCAGGCTGGGTCAAGCTTGGCGTGCAAGTGATGCTCAATACACACGGATCGTTTCTAATTCGAGAAAGGCGCTTCACACAAGAGTATGCTCATGGATTACATCGAGTTGGGGAGCTGAGCGGTCAAATGAGCTTTTTCCGCTCAATGAATGGAGCGGGTTCTACCAAATCAAACGGGACTGAGACGGAAGCCGTTCTTGAATCGGAGCAGTTATTATTTCTGGATACTGAAACAACTGGGCTTGGTCTCGGTGCAGGTAATGTTGCTTTTATGATTGGGATCGGGTATTACGAAGCGAATGAATTTGTTGTTCAACAGTTATTTATCCGCAATCCTGCTGAGGAGCTGGCCATGCTTGTCTATTTGCAGAATCTGATGGAGACCCGGAATCAGATGGTCACTTATAATGGCAAAAGTTTCGACTGGCCGATCATTAAGAACCGTTTTGTGATGAATCGCTTACGTCCTTCTGGGGATGAACCTCAACACTTTGACTTGCTCTATCCATCACGCAGCTTATGGCGCCGTTCTCTTCCGTCTTGCCGATTAAGTATGGTGGAGAAAGCAAGGCTTGGCCTCTCCCGAATCGACGACGTTCCTGGCTCATTGGCGCCAGAACTCTATTTTCTGTATTTGGCTGAAGGGAACCCGACTGTGCTGTCCGGAGTATTCGAGCATAACGAGAAGGATGTTCTTACACTTGCAGCATTATCGGTTCATTTCTCTAAGCTGTTAGAAGGGATTATCCCACTGGAGGAGCTGGACGATGAAGAACTCTACCGATTCGCAATATGGATGGACAAAATAGGGGAAGAGCATCGTGCAGACGAAGCCATTGGTATGCTCATAAGAAGACCAGCGGTTATGGACTCGGAGCATGCAGCATTATGTGCAGCATTCTACAAACGCCGCCATAGCTACGAATTAGCTGTGCCGATCTGGCGTCACTTAGCGTTACATCAGCAAGGCAGGAGCGGATTATCCTCTATTGAGTCTTGTCTGGAGCTTGCCATGTACTATGAGCATCGTGAGAAGAATATCTCCGAAGCGCTAAAAATGGCCGAGCATGCTCAGAATCGTCTTCGCAATCGCATGGCGCTCACTCGGAATGACCAGAAGCACAGGGCAGAATTAGAGCAAATACAACTTCGGATTGCACGGCTTAGGAAGAAGTTGGTCAGAAGCGAAACAAACTCCCCCAATGCTAATCGAGCACTAGCCATACAATCTTCCGTTAGCTCCAAGATTAGCTCTGAAGACAACACTTTTCGAAGAAAACGGAGAATGAAAGGGAAGTCACCCTCCTATGCAATGGAATCTTTGTTATGATAGCAATGGATTATGAGAATGATTAGACGGAATAACTAGAGGGGAATATACATTGACTAAACGACGCGGATTTTTGATTGATTTGGATGGGACGATGTACGCTGGGAGTCGCGAAATTCCTTATGCCAAGGAATTTATTGAGTATCTCAAGCAATCGAACATTCCGTTTTTATATGTAACGAACAACTCAACCAGAACCCCTTTGGCTGTAGCGGATCATTTGCAGCAAATGAGAATTAACGCTAAAGAGGAAGAAATCGTTACTTCTTCTCAAGCAGCGGCGCAATATGTAGCGGAGCTCGGAGGACAAGGAGCTCGCGTATTTGCAGTTGGCGAGGAAGGCTTGCGCATAGCTTTGATGGAAGCAGGTCTCCAGCTTGTAGCAGAACAGCCTGATTTTGTAGTTCAAGGCCTCGATCGCAACTTCAGCTATGAGAAGCTGAACAAGGCCGCAGCTTACATTCGCGCGGGAGCAGCATATTTGTTAACCAACCCGGATCAAGTGCTGCCGTATGACGATACCTTACTGCCTGGAGCAGGTTCTCTATCAGCATCCATCCAGATGGCATCGGGGGTTGAACCTGTAATCATCGGGAAGCCTAGTCATTTAATTGTCCAATATGCGCTTAAAAGACTCCCTCAAGCTGATGAAGTATGGGTTGTAGGGGATAATTTGCTTACGGATATCGGTGCTGGTCACGCTGCCGGACTCCGAACAGCGCTTGTTCTAACCGGTCTGGCTACTCCAGATAATGTCGAGGGACTTATTCAACAATATGGAATCGTACCAGACCTAATCGCATCGCATTTGATGGAATTAATTCGTACCATCGAACAGAGAATCGACTGAGAACCGTTTAAACCTATATGGAAGCGGACATACAAGTAACGACCCATACGAGGATTAGATCGGAGGTAATGTCTTGTTATGCCAGAACTTCCTGAGATGGAGACTTACAAATATTTGCTGAGCAGAGAGCTTATTGGTCGGAGAATAAACGAGGTAACGGTTCAGAGAGAGAAGTCTCTTAACGTTTCCGCAGCCGAATTCACGGAATTGGTACGTGATCGCATCGTAATATCGATTAGCAGGAGAGCCAAACATTTGCTGTTTCATCTTGACTCCGGGGATACGCTGCTTCTACACCTGATGCTTGGAGGCTGGATGTTCTTCGGCACGGAGGCACAGAAGCCGGACAGGACTGCTCAAGTTGCAATCTCCTTTGGGGACCAGCACCTTTATTTTATCGGACTGCGTCTCGGATATTTACACCTGTTGCATGAAGCAGACCTTCGCGATCGACTCTCGTCCCTTGGTCCTGAACCATTAGCACCTGGGATGGAGGAAGCACAGTTTGTTCGTCTTTTGAAGAGTAAGAGAGGAATACTAAAGCCTACATTAGTAGATCAAAAAGTGTTAGCCGGCATCGGAAACTGTTACTCGGACGAGTTCTGTTTTCAAGCTGGCATTTTGCCGTTTCGCCGAATAAGTGATTTATCTTTAGAAGAGATGGTTAGATTATTTCACGGGATGCAATACATATTAAGGGATGCGATGAAGCTCGGGGGTTATATGGAAGATCCTCTGTTCGTGGGAGATACGCTTACGGGAGGGTATAACGATAACTGCAGAGTATACGATCGAGGTGGAGAGCCTTGCTCGCGCTGCGGGCAGGCGCTGGTACAGGAAGAACTGTCTTCACGCAAGGTGTTTTACTGTACTCAATGTCAGACTTAGGTGGTGCAAAATGTATTTTGGCAGTCATGTCAGTATTCGCGGCGGTTATTTGGAAGCAGCCAAGACGGCTATGCGCATAGGGGGTCGATCGTTCCAGTACTTTCCCAAAAATCCAAGAAGTCTGACTGTAAAATCATTTGACCGGCGTGATGCAGAAGCGTGTATGGTGTGGTGTCGGCAGCATGATGTTCTTTCCATTGCCCATACTCCTTACCCGACCAATCTTGCCGCTGAAGGGGACGAGAAACAAGAGATTGTTATTCGCTCCCTGCTTAACGATCTTGAGATAACAGAAGCATGCGGATCGGTTGGATTAGTGGTTCACTTTGGAGTTCATAAAGGGCCGGACCCGTTACAAGGTTATATTCGAATCGTCCACACGCTGAATGAAGTGCTTCGCCTGTGGAATGGAAACACACTCATTTTACTCGAGAACCAGGCTGGCGAGCATGCTCGAATGGGGATGACGATGGATGAATTGACTCAGATTCGCAGTCTTACTTCAGCCCCGCACAAAATTGGATTTTGTCTGGATACGTGTCATTTGTTTGCAAGCGGGATGTGGGACGGTCATAATTGGAAAGAGGTGGTCGCGAAGGGCAAGGATACAGAATATTGGAATCATCTCCGAGCGGTTCATCTGAATGACTCTGTGTATCCAACCCGATCTTATCGTGATCGCCATGCGAATATAGGGCAAGGAGAGATCGGAACGGCAGCATTAAAGCAGTTTTTGTCATCACCTGTTGTGCAGAACTTGCCGATTGTGCTCGAGACTCCATCTTCAGCGTCATTGTCACATGAACGTGAGTTGCAATTATTGAGGGAGTGGACTACAGGGGAAGCGGGAAAAAGATAAGGAAGCGATGGGCGCATGGTTAGGGGGAGAACGATGGAATCGTCAATCAAGAAGCAATCTATAAATATTTATCTGGATGATCTCAGGCCTTGCCCGGCTGGATTTGTCCTGGCAAGAAGCGCTGAGGAATGCAAGGCCTTATTGATGGAATTTGATGTGCAAATTCTTTCTCTCGATTATGAGCTGGGATGGAATGCACCTAATGGTCTGGATGTGGCCAAATTTATTGCAATGAATTTATCGGAAGATACTTATCCGAGAGAGATCTACATGCACTCCTCAAGTCCTTCTGGAAGGACTAGTATGTATCAGCTGTTGTTTGCACATAAACCGGAAAGTGTGAAATTGTACAACAGTCCTGTTCCGGAGGAAATTCTCCTAAGGATAGAGAAAGCCAAATTGTAGTTGGAAAAGTAAGGACAATCAGGCTACAATAAATCTATTCTCTATGCCAAACAGTGAGCAGGAAGCGAAGGTGACGAATGAGTATTATTGAATTATCCGACATTTATTTTACCCGCGGCGAGCGGCGTATTTTGCAAGACGTTCAATTGAAAGTAAACAAAGGGGAGCATTGGGTTGTACTGGGAAAAAATGGATCGGGGAAAACGACGATTCTAGAAATGATCAACGGTTATTTGTTCCCATCAAGCGGTTCTGTAAAAGTGTTGGACAATCTGTACGGGACGGTTGACCTGCGTGAAGTTCGTAAGCACATCGGCTATATCAGCCAATCATTACTTGAGAAGCTTACCCTTCGTGATCCTGTGTGGGAGGTCGTTGCAACGGGTGAATACGGATACTTACGGTTCTATGAACAAATATCCGGGCAGGTCGAAGATAAAGCAAGAGCTATGCTCGCAGATGTAAGACTATCACATGTTGCGGACCAACCTCTCGGGACCCTCTCGCAAGGGGAGCGAAAGAAAGTTATGCTGGCAAGATCGTTGATGACGGATCCGTCCATACTTATTCTGGATGAACCATGCTCGGGACTCGACTTATTCGAACGCGAGCAATTGCTGGAGAGTGTTAATGATTTGGGGAAACGCAATTTGACCATGGTATATGTGACCCATCACATTGAAGAGATCGTACCGGCATTTACGCATATTGCTCTGATCCAACAAGGGCATGTGTTGGCTCAAGGAGAGAAACATAAAGTATTAACGGCAGATTTGCTGCAAAATGCATACGAGGTACCCGTTACCATTGAATGGGTGAAGGATAGACCTTGGATACGTGTTATTTAATGGTATATATTATTAATGGGATTAATTAAGTATTAGGAGGACAAAGCAAGTGAATACCGCGAATACCACTGCAAGCTTTATAGGGACCGCTAATCGCGGCTTTGCTCTCTATGCGCAAGATGAGATTCGACGTTTCATCCAAGGGGCCAAATGTACGGAGCTTAGCGAGCAAGAAGTGTTTCTTTTTCATGTCCCCTTATCCAAGCAGCAGACAATTGCTGCGATTCATGAGAATCAGCCGATATTTCTTCGCCATATTCAGCCTGTTGACAGCAGCTGTTCCCTTACGATTGAAACTTCTGATATCGAGCTTTTGTCAGAGTACATAAGGACATCTGTCCCGTTTCGATCAGGCATTCAGATAGCTGTCCAAATTCGCAAACAGGATCGGTTGGAGCTTCCGTACTCACCTGTGGAACTCCGTGAATCGATCTCCAGCATGTTGAAATCACACTATCAGATTGAAACTGTACCGCGGAATTCGGACTTTATATTATCGGTTTATTTGACTGATGAGCAAGCGTATATCGGATATTCCAAACCTGAGGATAATTTATCCGACTGGTCTGGAGGCGCAGTACGTTTCCAACGGGAACCGGATCAAATCTCAAGAGCCAAGTTCAAGCTGCTAGAAGCAGAGCATGCCTTTGGGCTGGATTATTCCGCTTTCTCTCAAGCCCTGGACATTGGAGCAGCACCTGGAGGATGGACCTCATTGCTGCTTGAACGAGGATTGCATGTTACTGCAGTTGATCCAGGTCATATGCATCCCAGTCTGATCCAACATCCGAAACTGACCATACTTCGTGAGAATGCGGGGGACGTAACTTTTCCCGATCATTCCTTTGATCTGCTGGTTTGTGATATGAGCTGGAGCCCCAGGCAGATGGCCAAGCTTATGCTGCCCATGTTGGATGCTCTTCGTCCAGGAGGAACAGCAATCATTACGCTTAAGCTGCTGCACGGCAAACCTTTTCAGACCGTAAAAGACACCTCGAGAACATTAGCGCCTCAGCTAGAGCTAGTCCAAGCGAAGCAGCTGTTCCATAATCGGGACGAAGTCACTTTATTTTTACTAAAGCGTTGAAAACCAATTGTGTTTTTGTTATAGTCATTCTAACAAAGTCAATGAAGAGGAAAAGTACATGCTCCTTCTGTTCCCAGAGAGTCGGCGGTCGCTGCAAGCCCGACGTTCAGAATGCATCGAATATCACCTCTGAGACGTAACCCGAATCCAGAGCAAAGTTCTGGATAGGCGATACCGGATTTCCACCGTTACAGGGAACCGCATGTGATGGCATGTTGGATGAGCGCCGAATAGTTTCTGTTCGTTTTACAGTTGTTATTCGGAATTAGGGTGGTATCGCGAGTAAACCTCGTCCCTTTTGGGGCAGGTTTTTTTTGTTTTCTAGAACTTTAATAATAACGATGAGGTGGTTCAGTTGGGGATTACTCCGTGCAATACCAAAGCATTATGCGAGCAAAATACAAGCTGGAGGGGCATATTCACCGTACGCCGCTAACTCTGTCCAAGACGCTTAGTGAGATGACTGGCAGTAAGGTTTACTTAAAGCTTGAGAATCTTCAGAAGACAGGAGCATTCAAAGTCCGCGGTGCATGGAATCGAATTGCGAACTTGACATCTGACGAACGTCTTCGCGGAGTCATTACGGCATCGGCCGGTAATCATGCGCAGGGAGTAGCAATGGCTGCTGCGCAGGCTGGAATCACTTCCACCATCGTTATGCCAATGGGTGCGCAGGAAGCCAAGATCGCTGCCACTCAAAGCTACGGCTCTCACGTAATTCTGTATGGTCAGAATTATGATGAAGCCTATGAACACGCGTTGCATTTAGCTGAACGAAGCGGCGCTGTATTCGTGCACGCCTTCAACGATCCGCATGTCATCGCAGGTCAAGGGACAATCGGCATTGAAATTATGGATGAACTCCCTGCGGTCGATGCTATAATCGTCCCGGTAGGCGGGGGAGGACTAATTAGCGGTGTCGGCCTGGCAGTCAAATCTATTCGGACAGAAGTAGAAGTGATTGGAGTGCAGCCGGAGATGGCGGATTCCGGGTACCGTTCTTGGACTATGGGTCAGATGCAAGCTATAGATCAGCCCAAATCAATCGCAGACGGCTTGTCGGTGAAACGTCCCGGCGCGCTGCCGCTTGAATGGATGCATCAAGTGGTTGATCATTTCGTTACTGTCAGTGAGCAGCAGATTAGAGATGCCATGTTTCTCTTACTGGAGCGTAATAAGCTCCTTGTGGAAGGAGCTGGTGCCGCTGCTTTAGCCGCGCTACTGAAAAACAGCCTGCCTCTTCAAGGCAAGAACGTCGTTCTGGTCATTAGCGGAGGTAATGTGGATTTCTCCAAGCTAGCTGCTCTGTATACGAGCAGAGTCATGATTCCTCAAGAGCCGCATAAGGTGTAGCGAGGAGGGGATTGTTCTTGTTACATGAAGTCAGGAAAGGATATAAATGCGGCGAGACGGCCTATATCACGTCAGCTGTAGCTACTTTGTGGGTGCAGCCTGAGATGCACAGACCGCTAGATGGTCCTGCGCTGCAGCCGCTGAACGGTATTAGTGACTGGATTCAAGGTATGAGTATAAGCGATAAGTTATGGCTCGTAGGGAAGCTGGAAACCCAAGGTTTGTATGGACAGTCCGTTACGGTGTTGGAAGAGCAAGGGGATTGGGTGTATGTTGCGCTTCATGATCAACCAACCGTCAAACATTCAAGCGGATACCCTGGATGGTTGCATCGACAGCAGCTAACGGCGGCAGCTGGCCAAGAGATTCAACAATTGCAAGACTGCCGAAGCGTTGTTGTAAACCAACCGACAGCTTGGTTGTGGGATGACACGGGACTTGCCGATCCATTTATGCAAATCAGCTTCAATACCCGCCTTATGGCGATATCAAATAATGATGCGGCTTCCGATGTCTTACAAGTACAAACACTTTGTCATGGAACCAAATACATCCGAGTGACAGATCTCAATTTGCAAGCTGCACACTACTTGGACGGAAGTACTCTTGTTGAGAAGGCTAAACAATTTATCGGGTTACCCTATTTATGGTCAGGCGTGTCCGGCTTTGGTTATGATTGTTCAGGCTTCATGCATGCTCTCTACAACCATTATGGGATCATGATCCCAAGAGATGCTTCAGAGCAAGCCAAGGTTGGTATCACAGTCCTAGAACAGCGAGATCTGCAATCGGGAGATTTGCTCTTTTTTGCCTACGAAGGCGGCCGCGGGCGTATCCATCACGTTGGCATGTACGCAGGAGAGGGGATGATGATTCAATCTCCCAACACGGGCCGTTCTATCGAGATCATCCCGTTAGACACAACTCGGTATGCTGAGGAATATGCGGGTGCTCGAAGATTCATAATGGTGCAGTGACGATTGCCGATCACTTCTAAGACTTTGCGCAAGGAACTTGCGCAAGGTCTTTTTGGCCTGGAGTTGGAAGGTATGGAAAACTCTCAAAAAAGTCATGAAACTACCAAAAACTGTAATGAGTTTCTCTATTTGAAAAGTAATGGGAGAGGTATAATGAATACGCTTCACAGAAATTATCATCAAGCATCGGTAGCGAGAGGAGGAAGAAGCAGCTCAATAACTGTGCCGGTCGGATCAGACAACAGGAGCGACTATCAATAACTGGAGGGATAAATAATGAAACGAAAAAAACGAATCACGTTCTCTATCATAACGACATTTCTACTGCTTATGTCAGTTATGCCGAGTTTTGCAATTGCATATTCACCCGGTGAAGAAGTACGTATCAATTTCCCTGGATCGTATTTACCCTTTAACACGTCGGACGTTGCTTTTACGCAAACAGGCGGACAGGTGCTTGTCTCAAACGCGCCCGAAACGATTCATGAGAACGGTTCGTTAAGAGCAGACGGAAGTGAAATAACGGGTCAATACAATGCCACGTTGTATCGCGATACGGTATCAGGGCCATTCCGATTCTGGGCCTCACACTACAATAATACGACGCACCCCTTAACCTTTTGGTTATATGTTAAGAACACTTCTGGTAAAACGGTGAATCTATATAAAACGATTGAAGCATATGAAGATGCTTACGTTACTGTTGCGGCAAGCGAGGTTACGAAGCAGTTTATGGATGCTGCGCCGAATCCAACGCTGCTTGCCACGCTGCCAGCTGATGGAGCTTATTATTTCGCATTTTCCGACGAAGATCACGTTGCGCTTAATGAAGCGATGGTATATTTTGCTGAGTTTTCGGCGGTAGCGGCAAATGACGGTTCTAATGCGAACGTTCTTGTGTCCCATGTGGTGACTGACAATACGATTAACGACCCTACGCCTTATGCCACCACCGATACGATAGCCCGCACGAACGCAACTGCTGCAAAGTCCGACGATTATCGCGGATTGTTAGATCATTGGGGAAGAGAAGGGATAATCAACATCACGTTAACGGATCAAAATCCTTCCTCGGGTATTCGACTGGCTGACCTTGGTTACAACGGGGAGCAGGAAAAGCTGATGACCCGGTGGGATGTGTTAGGCAACGCGGTGGAGCAGCGGGAAGTCCGCTTCATTACGCCGACCTTGAACAAGCTAAGATTGGCCTATTGGTATACCGATTACAACATCGACGTGAACATAACGAACCAGACCCGATATCCATCTGTACACACATTGTACGGAAGCAACAGCTCGAATCCCGGCTTTGTCAACTATCAGTTGAACGGAGGTCCAGCGCTCAATTATCATTTCAGTCGAAATACGGTCGTACCGGTAACGATAAGTAACCACTATAATATCAGAACTTTGGTCATGCCGTCGGCTTCATTGCCGTTCGGGTTGTATTTTGCGGCAGGTAACCCAACCTCAGTTCCGAATGAACTACCAGTAGTGAAGGCTGAAACAACGCTAATGCAAGCGCATGTCGATCAAGCACGGACACTCGTGGCCGCATTACCGAACGGGGCGGAAAAAACGTCTCTATCGCAAAGGCTTGATGTTGTGCAGCAGCTCATCATTGCGACAAACCAGGTGATTGCAGCGGAGACAGCGCTCTCTGGATTCGAGCATGAGCTGCAAGCGAGCGACTTATCGGTTCCTGACTCTAATGTGATGGAAGCTGAGCTCGAGCGATTACAAACGGCTTTGCAGCCGGTAAAGGATGAACTTGCGAAGGCAAACACTCTCATTGCTGCTCTACCCGCGTCGGATCAACCAATTGTTGAACAGCATATCACCAACTTGAATAAACGGTCGTCTGCTGCAGGAGGGTATATTAATTCGATCGAAACGATTATAGAAGAAGCTCACAAACCGATGGGACAAGGCAACGGCAATGAGGAATACCGAATTCAAGTAACCCTTGGCAGCACAGTTAGCATGTTGGAGGAGTTCGAGGATGCGATTGTAGATCAATTGCTTACAAGCGATGGAATGAAGTGGTTATCCTTCGATCGATCGAAGGCAGATATCGACTCGAACGGAGCTATGACGGCAGTTAAGAACGGTGTTGTCAAAGTGATCGGATATAATGCTCAAGGCATTGTTACCTTAATTGCAGTGATCAATAATAATTCCTAAATCTTAATACAGATTCAATTAACTATTGTCGTACTAGGAAAAAAGTGGTAGCTTAAAAGGGACTGCAGCCGCAGTCCTTTTTCTTTTTTAAAAAATGTGCAAAGGAGGGAACTAATAATCCATACCGTAGGTTATGAAACGAACGTTTCTTCGCTTTTATTGGGAGGCAGATACAAATTACTGCACCCGATAGGTCATGGCGGGATGAGCACTGTTTATCTCGCAGAAGACCTCAAGCTTCCAGGCAAAACATGGGCAGTGAAGCAGTATAAAAGATTTGGTGCGGAATATGCCATCCCCCAAGAGGAAGTATCGGTGCTGCTTCAGCTGAATCATCCTTATTTACCCCATATTGTTGATTATTTCCCTCCCGATGTAAGCGGTGCTGCTGACCGTGTAGGTTCCGATTCCGGCTACTTGGTTATGGAGTTCATAGATGGGGTTACGTTGGAGGAGTGGTTGGAACCGTATAAGCTCGGATTGCAACCCCCATTGGACAAGACGTTAGAAATGGGTCTGCAGATACTCGAGCTTTTGCAGTATTTGCATAGCTTCTCTCCAGCTCCGATTATTTTTAGAGATTTAAAGCCGTCGAATTTGATGTTGGATAAACAAGGTAAATTACGTTTGATTGACTTTGGAATTGCGAGAATATACAAACCAGGTCAGGCAGCGGATACAGTTCCGCTAGGTACAGTAGCATTTGCAGCACCGGAACAGTTGAACCGCTTGCAGACAGATCAGAGATCGGACCTATACTCCCTTGGGGCGTTAATGTACTATTTGTTAAGCGGAGGGCGCTACTATACATCAACTCAGAAACCCATTCATCGGTACAGGGAAGGGCTTCATGCTCTAGTATCGGAAACGATTCACCGAATGCTTGAAAGTGATCCCGAGGATCGATTTCAGACAGCGTCAGAAGCTAGAAATTTACTTCAACAGGCTTACAACACCATCTCCACAGATCCCGCCTCAAACGGGGCTATCACCAGCACACAACCCTCAACCAGGCACAAGTCTTCGAGTGTGATGCATCGAATCCTCTCAAGTATTTTCGTCCCATTCAGCAGAACCAACCTATCAGCAGAACAGAGCAACTCTAGGAAGATTATTGTTATTGGCGCCTTATACGCGGGGGCAGGAGCTACTTTTACTACAATCTCTTTAGCATGTGCATTTGGTAAAATGCGGATACCCGTATTGGCAATTGAGGCTGCAGTCAAGGAACCGGAGCTTGCGGCTCTCATCCAATTTCCGCCCCATAGCTTGTTGCCGACGGATCCCATTCACAGTTACTATGATGATGAGCTTATTTCGGAACAGGATATGATCGCCACCAACCGGAAGCTAGGATTTGTCAAGGATTCCATCCGATGGTTAGCATTAAATCCTTCCCCTTTCAAGAGGCATGCTGGCGGATCATCAGCTACTCTTCCTTTTGATCATAATCGACTAAGTGAAATCTTGAAGCGTACGACGGAGTCCATTGTGCTGCTGGATGTGGGGGATAGCTGGAAGGATGACGGGGTGCAGCGTATATGTAAAGAGGCAGACGATATTCTCGTTGTAATCGATCCGTTCCCATCCAAATGGGACAATGACAGGACACGCAGCAAGCTGGAGTCACTTACGATATTGACGGAAGAAGGTTGTTCCGTTAGCTGGATCATGAATAAGGATGCTGTACATGCAAGACGAAAAGAACGTATGGCCAGTGTGCCGTCGAAGCCTGTATGTGTGTTGCCTTATATTTCTGCAGAACAACGACTTCGTGCTCTGGACCAAGGGAAACTGGTTCAAGATATACCAAGTGTTCGCGATAAGCTTGCAGGCGCCTTGAATCCATTCCTGAAGCAAACATTTGCGAATAGTTGGAAAATAAAATAGAAAAACAGCTTGAAAAATGGAGAGGGCTTGGATATACTAAGGGTAACTTAGAAACATTTGGAAGCGGAAGCACCGCGAACCACAGATTCATTCTGTGAGTTTGCGAGTGCTTTTTTTGTTGTATATTTTGGCAATCTGGAAGGAGGAGAACTACTCGTTTGATTATCAAATATGAAATCGTAATTGCCGATCCTGATCCAGACTATTTGCAATTGATTGCTGCCTATGTAAGACAGACGAGGTGGGCGGAGAGATTGAATGTTAAGTGGTTTAGTAAGCAGGAGTCATTAACAGCAGAGTGGCAAAGCGCGCCTAACAGAGCCCAGTTGTATTTGGTGCATAGGGATTGGATTCCTGCTATTAAGGATCCAAGTTGGGTCATGTTAGATTCTGAAAGGGGGAATTCTTCCGAAAGTGATGATCAGATTCAAGGTCAGAAGCGTTTGTTCAAATACCAGCCGATCGAACAATTGCTCAATTCAGCCATACAAGCAGCGGAACGTCAGAACCTGGAATCTAATAATGGCGGAGAAGGCAGAACTCGTCAGGAACTCCCTGAGACAACGGTAATTTCTATATTATCGGCGGTGGGAGGAGCCGGAAAGACAACAGCAGCCCTTCACCTAGCGAGGGTACTCTCAGCTGAAGGGAAACGAAGTTTGTTAGTGAATTTGGAGCCAATCTGCTCATTACTGCCGACGGATCCCGAATATTCACGTTTGTTCGGCCAGTTTTTATACTTTAGCCGAGGGGGATCACACAAAGCGCAGCCGTTACTCTCCAAGCTCATTCGCCGACATCCGCGAATTCCAATCGATATACTTGGGGGCTCTGGAGCATTCCGGGAGATCGAAGAGATGACAGTTGCTGACATTCAATACTTAATAGAGCAAATCAAGGCGATAGGTGTATATAGTGTGGTAATACTCGATCTTGACTCAGGGATAAGTGCAATTGTTAGAGGAGCGATTACTGCTAGTGACAGACTAGTATGTATGATGACAGAAGATGCTTCCTCTATTCGTAAGACGGCAGATTTTCTGAATGCTTGTCCGAAGTGGCTTGAGACCGAGTCGGAGCATATTCGAGATAGACTATGCCTGGTATATAACGGTTGGAAGGGTGACTCCGGAATAGATTCCCGTTCCCTTGGTTTGAAGGTTGCTGCCAAGCTTCCGTATATTCCGCAGTGGAAATTATGTCCGGCCTGGGAGCATGATCAATTGAATCCTCTGTTCGAGCGACCAGTGTTTCAGTTAGCGGAAGCCCTTCAGCTAGGGAGGAAAGGACTGATGCACACTGCAACCGTATGAGGAACAGGCCGCAGCCATTCGTGAACAAATCAGGGAGCATCTAAACTGGAGTCATACGATGTCTGATACGGAGCTGCTGGAACATATTGAGTTAACGGTGTTCCGATACTTGGAACACAACGATCTATTCCTCACAGCCATCGCCACCCAAAGCTTGATCAAGCGGATCTATTATTCCTTCAGAGGGATGGATGTTCTGCAGCCTTTGCTTGAAGATCCAACTGTAACGGAAATTATGGTTAATTCTGAACAAGAAATATTTATGGAGCAAGAGGGGAGAATCATTCCTTTTACTGGGCATTTCGAATCCCGTGAGAAGCTCGAGGACTTGATTCAAGTGATCGTTGCCAAAGTGAACCGCGTTGTGAATGAGTCAACCCCGATTGTGGATGCAAGGCTGCCTGACGGTTCTCGCGTTCATATTGTTCTTCCCCCTGTGGCGTTGAAGGGACCGACGATTACAATACGGAAGTTTCCAGGCGAACCTTTGTTGATGAGGGACCTGATAGCCAAAGGTGCTATTAATCTCGAAGGGGCAGCGTTCCTGGAACAACTAGTAACCAATAAATGCAATATGTTCATTTGCGGGGGAACAGGCTCGGGAAAGACCACATTTCTTAACGCATTATGCCAATTTGTACCGCAGGACGAAAGAATCATTACTATTGAGGACTCGGCTGAGCTGCAAATCCGATCGGTTCCGAACTGGGTGCGGCTTGAGACTCGGAATGCGAATACGGAGGGGAAAGGTCACATCTCAGTTAGAGAACTTATCCGTTGTTCCCTCAGAATGAGACCGAACCGAATTATTGTTGGCGAGGTCCGCGGAGCTGAGTCGTTGGACATGCTTCAGGCCATGAACACTGGACATGACGGCTCGCTCAGCACGGGGCACGCTAATTCGGTAGCCGATATGATTAGCAGATTGGAGACTATGGTACTTAGCGGAGCGGACCTTCCAATCCAAGTTGTACGCAAACAGATTGCCTCTGCGATTGAGGTTATGGTTCATTTGGCCAGGTTTCCAGATGGCAGCCGCAAGGTGACTGAGATCATTGAGCTATCAGGGTGGGAGAACGGTGAGATTATGTTGAACCCTCTATACGTCTATGGGGACGAGGGGAGGTCTTCGGAAGGCAAGCAGTTGGGAAGATTAGTGTCAACGGGAAACACACGGAAACGACCTTATAAAGCAAATAACCATCGACTGGATACGGAGCAAAAATTGCATGAACAGCAAGGGGAGGGAGCTGAAGATCAAGCAAAGGATGAAAGAACGGGATAAACAAAGTGTATGGGAGAAGTTGGCTTTTCGAACTCCTTCTGGAGCGGCTAGATCTGCGGATGGTCTTCAGAATTACCAAGAATATGACCTCACTAGAGGAGAATTAACCGGTTGTTTAGCCCTATCATTCGCATTCCTATTCATGACTGGAATATTGTTTTATGGGGCAGTCGAGTATGCTCTGCTAATTAGCTTAGCGGCAATATTCGTACCCAAATACCGCAAACGACAGCTGATATCTAGAAGAAGAGAGGAGTTGAAGCTGCAATTCAAGCAGGCTTTATACGCATTATCTACAGCACTTGGAGCAGGGAAGTCGGTTGAAAGTGCATTTCGTGAATGCATCCCGGATCTTCAGTTGCTATATCCAGGCCATCACGCTGCGATTATTAAGGAATTAGAAGTTGTGAATCGGAGAGTAGCAATAGGTGAACCAATGGAAGCGGCATTGAGTGATTTTGGAATCCGTACGGGAATACCAGATATTATTCAGTTTGCGGAGGTGTTTGCTACATGCAGGCGTACGGGAGGAGATCTGGTTGACGTATTGCGGAAAACGTCCAATATGATTGGAGAAAAGCTGGAGATGGAACAAGATATTTCGGTCGTTATTGCTCAGAAACGATTCGAGGCTAAAGCTTTAAGCTTGATTCCTTTCTTGATCATTGCCTTCTTGGCTTGGAGTTCACCAGATTATATGGCACCTTTGTACACCGGCTTTGGCAGGGTTGTCATGACATTAGCTTTGCTCGTCCTAGGAGCATGTTTCATTCTCTCACGTAAGATCATGGATATTCGAATTTAGAAAAGGTGATTCAGATAATTGCATGGCTTTATGCTGCGGCGTTGGTGATTGTCGAACAAACAAAGCTGCTTGACAGACTGCAGGCAGCTAAGATTCATCTTCACCCCAAGATGATGGCTTTGCACGGGGATAACAGGGAACAAGCGCACTCCAAGCGATTTGCGGCACGAGTTCTATTGATCGAAGCAGGAAGTTTAATACTTTTGCTGCTCTTATTTGCAGCGAGCAGGGGAGATTTCGCAATTCTCTCAGCAGGTATTGTGCTAATACTCTGTATTCCATTAGCTCTTTACAAAGAATTAGATCGTCAAATCAAACGTAAGAAACAAGCTATTATTCTGGATCTGCCTGATCTGATCAATCGTATGACACTGCTTCTGGGTGCTGGAGAAACTGTCCAAGGAGCTATTATGAAATGTGCGTTCAATCGGTTTCTTGATGGAGCATCTAATAGTTCCAAGCATGGTCCACTTCAAAGGGAAATCGTTCTCCTCGCTTCCGGTATTCAGAATCGTGAACCATTCCATCTGCTGATGGAACGATTAAGTACAAGATGCGCGGTCCAGGAAGTGTCGATATTCACCACAACTGTATTAATGAACTACAAACGCGGAGGTGATTCATTCGTATTGGCTTTAAAGGCGCTGTCGAGCGAAATGTGGCAAAGGCGTAAAGCAATTACCCGAACTTTGGGCGAAGAAGCTTCGTCCAAGCTTATTTTCCCCATGCTGCTTATATTTCTTGTTGTCATGACGATTGTTGCAGCACCAGCAGTAACTATGATGAACCAACCATAAGGAGAGATAATTATGATGCAATCTGTTCAATATTCATTGAAGAAATTTTGGCAAGAGGAGGATGGCTTAGGTACCCTGGAGCTATTGCTTATTGTCGCTGTCCTAGTAATTGTAGCCGTGGCTTTTCGCAAATGGATCCTGAGTTTCATCAAAACCTTATTCGGTCAAGCGAATGAGGAATTAGGAAACGCCGGGAACAAGGAATGCTTGTCTAATCCTAGCACCTGCGCCTCGCCTGCTGCACCATAATGATTAAGAAGGTGAAGGCTGTGAGTAAGAGCAGAATTTCTCCAATCTCAGATTTGGTCCGCGACCAGGCTGGGAGCTTTACATTGGAAGCATCGATGACATTCCCTCTAACCATGTTAGCTCTGATTGCCCTATTGAGCTTCAGCTTCATGTTATACAATCGCTCCGATTTATACGCTACTGCTGCGGCAGTAGCCGACCGCACCGCATATAACTGGGATAATAGCGCTAAGGATCCGATTACGGGGGCTTTCTCTCTTGGACAGTATGACAATCTCTATTGGAGAACGGGAAGTGATAGCTTCTCGGATGCGTTTGGTTTCCTGATAAGAAACGAAGGCTCCTCGGTTCATGTACCTTCCGGAACGCCAGAAGAACTGCCCCTGACTAAACCGCAAGACAAGCTTCGCAGAGCTGCTGCATTATTACCAGGCACTGTTCAAGGTGGACTCAGCTATTCCAATCGTCTGTATAATCGCCAAGTAAAGGTTACATTGGATAGGCAATCCAGAATCCCCTCTCTGACAAAAGAGTGGTTTACGCCTAAGTCGGACGTTGTACTAACTGCAGCAGTAACAGAACCAGTTGAGCTTATTCGAACCGTGGATTTCGTACGAACTTTAGCAGGACGGTTCAAGGATATGCTCTCTCATCGAGAAGCCCCGATCTCTTTGCCTATCCCAACTGAAACTCCATCTTCAGATGTCTTGCTAAAGTCTGAGAGAGAAGCCGCAGATTTTTTGAGAAGCTTGTTAGGAAGCCTTGCCCCAGTCTATATAACTACAGCTTCCGGCCAGCAAAGGAAGCTAGATGCGTTGGACCCAGACGGGTTATTCCATGAGGCCAAGTTCGGTTATACTTCCAAGACGGAATCGGTTGAACGGCAAATAATCAAAGATCTGGAACTAATCCAGAATGCAGAGCAGGTAAAAGGGGTAGTCTGGCATTTTTTTCGCGATAGTCGAAATGGGAAGATTGGCCCGTCCAAACCGCTGCGTAAACAATTGGAGAAGCGCGGCATCCTTGTAGTGATCCATTCATAAGCGAATTTGCATGGCTAGAAAGGAGTTCATTTATTGTTGGGTTTACTTGGTTTGTGGAAATCATCAAAAGGATCTGCATCCGTCTTTCTTATGCTCATCATCGCTCCTTTGTTCGTATTTCACGCGGTGCTTATCGATTTTGTACGTATACGGATAGCCGAGCGTGAGTCTGACGCCTCTCTGCGAACAGCTCTTAGGTCAACGCTCTCCGCGTATGACAATACTCTAAAAAGTTACGGCTTATATGCACTGGGACTGAGTGAAGTCGATGCGGAAAAGTTATTCCAGCAGGTGCTTTCACGCAATTTAGGTGGAACAGACTCATCTAAAGGATGGTCTCTTGTTAAACCACTTGCTGATGAGCAGTCGGTAAAATTGCAGGGGCTGTACACACTGGCGAACCATACTGTATTTCGTCAACAAGTATTGGAGGAGATGAAGTATAGAGCGCCTGCGGAATTTACAGTTCAAGTCGTTGACAAGCTTATGGGTGGATCGAATACGGTCTCTGCTTTGTCGGGAGCTTCAACATTCGAGAAGCAAGCTAAAGAGATTGAAGAATGGTTAACTCAGCGTGAGCTAGTTCTTGATGAGACATGGAATATGATGCTCTCATTAAAAGAGAAAACTTCGATCTATCATTCTTACTACACAATACGCCTTTCAGAGTTGGAGCAATTATCCTCGCAAATCGGGATAGGTGATGTGTCGGCCATTCAGCAATCACTTAGTGCGCTCCAGCATCAGAGTGAGCAGATCCAACAAGCAATGACGGTGAGTTCCTATTCCTTACAAGAACTGCTTAAGAAGGGGAAGGAGAACGCCGAGCTTATACAGGACGTTCGCAGCAATTTGGAAAATCTGCAGAGCAGTCTGAACTCGGTATATGCTCAAATGACCGATCTGCAGACGATGCTGCAAGTGATTCCTCAATATTTATTGCTGCTCGAGATGACAAAGGCAGAAGCGGCGCGAGATGCAAATGTAATCATGAGCTTGCAGGGGGCCGTTCTTGCAAAGATCGATGAAGCAGAGGGAATAGATGAACAGATTCGTAAGTTTAGCAATAATACTAGCTCGAACGGAGCAGCTCCCATCTTAACCGTTGATATCATAGGGCAAATGGTCAAACCTGCAGCGTATTATGCGCTTTATAAAGTGGATGCAAGCAGCATCTCGGGTTTAATGAATGGATTCTCCGGAGCCATCCAAGCAACGACTCCTTTCTTAGGGGACAACAGGTGGTCACCGGAAAGATACAGCACACTTGCACAATCTAATGAAGCTTACTATACGCGCGCATCATCGGTAATAACTAGCAGACAAGCTGAGGAAGCAACAAGGAAGCAGACTAGCGCTTCCATCGATCGACAGCGTAATGATCAGCTTGATCGGATGAATGAAGTGATCGATCAGTTAAAGAGGCTTGTTGCAGAGTGCGGAGGAGTCACTGGAGGTCAATCTGTCTATGAGATTCTTGAAAAGAATGGCCCCGACGGTTCTTCGCACCCGCTCAGTGCCAAATATGCGGATTACAATCGCATCCAGCGCAATTTTCCAGAGCCCGCTACTGATGGGGATGCATCATCATCAATAAACAGTGCTGAAGCAGCCAAGGGCGGCGCATTTCGCTTGATTGATACTCTTGTACCTATGATCGGGAGTTTAGCACGATCTTTCAGAGATGAACTATACGTGAACGAATATGTTCTTGAGAAATTTAATTACCGGACATTCGGTAAACAACAAGAAGAGGGTGGACATGAGATCCGCTCTGCAGCATTGTCGAACCCAGGGTATCATCCTCTCCGCAACCAAGAAGCAGAGTATATTTTATACGGACACGCCTCCTGTATACTCAACCAATCGTCTGCTTATGCGGAGATGTTCGCCTTTCGCTTGGCTGTAAGAATGACTGAAGCGTTGCTGGATACAAAGGCGAAGGCGATTGCTGCTGCTGGGTCCCCTTTGCTTCTCGTACTCTGGGCAGCTGCAGAAGGAGCTATACAAGCTTATCAAGATATGACCAAGCTTGTCGAAGGCAACCCTGTGCCGGTCTCGGAGAAATTGGCAGGAGACGCAGTAACGATGAACTATAAAGACTATTTACGAATTTTCTATATGCTGCACAGCAACAATCCGATGACAATGTCACGCGTACAAGCTTTGATTGAAACAAACACAGGCCGAGATTTGACGGAAAGGTATACATATTTGCAAGGCACTGTTGCAGCAAGTGAACGATTGTGGTTTTTCCCATACTTGGAGCCGTTTATCGCTTACGAGGTGAAACGAAATCGAGTAGTTTTGGAGCAAATCGCGTACTTATCCTATTAACTGATTAGGAGGAGAATGTTTGTCTGTGCCATCTGGCTCGATCTCGCGTATCTCAAAACAAGAGCAGGGAGGAATTGCCTTGGAGGCAGCGCTAGTGATGCCCTTCTTTCTTGCATTTGTCCTTGCTATGGCTGCCATCATTCAATTAACAGTGGCCGATTTAGCCTTGCAGCGAGCACTAACAGAAACTACAAAACCTATTGCAGCCTACGGGTATCCATTAGAACTTTTGGCTTTAGAAGCCAAAGAAGCGTATGAGAACAGCCCCGTTGGCAGTCTGATTGGAGATGTTGCTGGGCGAGTCTCGTTAGCAAGGGAGAAGCTGGTTCAAGGTGAACAATGGGCAGAACAATATGAAGCGTTTATCCCCGATTTCTTGCTAAATTTGGTTGATTGGGAACAACAATTTCGCCAGTCAATTGAACAAACGGCTCAAGATCAAGCAGAATCGATATGGGATGATCCGATTAATCCAATCATTCAAGGTGCCTTAAAGGAATTAGTGCTTAAAGCAGCTGATTCATCTGTAATAAGAAGAGACCGGTTAAGAGTTACGAGCGTGAAGCTGCCAAATCTGTTTCGCAAGGAGCAAGCCTTTATCGGGTTAGAGGCAGAATACGATGTCAGGCTGCCGATTCCGTTTTATACCCGAATCGTTACCCTTCGCAAGCAGTCCTATGAAAGACTCTGGATTGGCACTTATTAAATTTTGCATACGAAATACATGTAAAGATGATCCTTTTTGCTTGGAGAAAGGAGTTGAATTTTATCCTTGCCTATATGATCTTGACTCTTTTACTTGTTGCAGCATTTGTTCAGGATGCCGTTCAAACGAAGATTGCTAATTTATTAACCATCCCTGCGATGCTAGCAGGAGTATTAATTGCTGCATTGGCAGGAGACAACAATGGCGTAACAGGTTTATGGGATTCGCTGTTAGGACTTGCGCTCGGCTTCACATGTATGTTCATTTTATATGCGCTTGGAGCAGTCGGTGCGGGAGACGTCAAGCTGTTCGGAGCTATTGGGTCATTAACAGGCGCCCAATTCGTCATGTACGGTATGATGAACTCTATCGTATGTGCGGGTATTGTTGGTCTGGTCATTGTGATCTGTAGAAGGGAAATGACATTAAGGATGAGTAATGTTTTTGCTGTTTTGTTCGGGATGTGGATCTGGAGGAGTTTCAGTCCAATGCGTTCCTCACGAATAAAGGAGTCGCTTAAGTTTCCATTTATGTATGCGGTTCTTCCGGCTATCGGGATTACTTGGCTGACGATCGGATTTTGACCTTCGGAGGGAGATTATTATGAGTAACTCATTGTCCCAAGACCTGCGTACTGATTACTGCTCGAATAACGGCAATCATCATTTGCTTATTGATCGGAATCCGGTTTTATCGGAGAAAGACTTCATCTCTATTCAAGTGCATATGCTGCAGAACAATGTAATCCCAAGATTGCTAAATGTAGAATTCGAAAACGTGGATCACAACATTAGACTGCTTTATGAAATCGGCGGTAAAAAAATGCTTGCGCACCGACTTAAAAGAGAGCGGCTCACACAAGAGCAGTACTTAAGAATGATGCTCCATACAGTATCGCTTCTTGCTGATTGTCCGGGGTATATGTTGGATAGCGCAAAAATTATGCTCGATAAAAACTATATATTCACAGGCCGCGATATTACAGATCTTTCATTCACATATATCCCGCTCAAATTGTATGTTGGCAAACGTACGATTCATGAACAACTGAGAGAATTTTCCAACCACTGTATGGCATCTGTCCATACGATGGAAGGGGATCGGATTCCGCAGGTTCTTGCATTTCTGCAGGATGAGACGATACGCTTTGCGGAAATGAAGGAATGGTTATTGACTCTTGCATTGGCTGATTCAGATTGTTCTATAGATGTGAACCATCCAACAATGCCCGAATTAGTTGAGTCTGCTGCTCCAACTCTGCTTCCCCCGCGACCTTCTTGGATATCTCATGACCTTCCATCACCGAATCTTTTCCCAACTCAAACATCACAACTAACAGCAACGAAGACCGCTCACTCTCCAGTAAATCATTCACTTTTAACCAGACCGACTTCGGATGAAAAGCAAAGTTCCCCGAGTATGACCGTTAAAGGACCTGCAGCTTGGCTCAAACGGATTCGTGAATTAAAAGATGAAGTTGGCCCGTCCTCTGATACGGGAGAGCTGCCAATGCCGCTCAGCAACTCTGATACTAATACGGTTCACACTAGGCCCATTAGAAGAATGGCTTTCTTATTGGTGGCTTCACTTGCCCTTATTTGTTTTATTTGGAGCTTCTATACGGATGCTTCTTCAAAAACGGCATTCATTCTACTGCTGACCGGAAGTCTTATTATTGTTGCAAGTACTGTTACTGTATTTCGAGCGCGTCCAAGCTGGCTTTATGGTGAGGTACAACAGAATCAACGTACAGAATCGGATGAGAATGAGAACGATGATAATAAGGAATACAATTGGTCGGCTAGAAGCTGGAATCCAATAAGCTCGCAATCTCCTTCTCCAGCAACTCCATCTCCCCCAATAGATAAATCTCCATTGCCTGTACACAAGCCGCTAACTCTTGATCCAGACAAAGGTGATGGCGGTTCACCGCCTCGCAATCATCTGGCCACGGTATTACTGAATTCATCGATTCTGGAGAGTGTTAATGAGATTGTTGCTCCTATGAGATACCCATCGCTTGAAATAGCAGACCATTCTGGAAGTGCTGCTACAATTGCGATTGACAAGGATAGCTTGATCATCGGCAGAGAAGATGCAGGAGTGGACTATTCACTGAGCGGCAACGGAGTATCCAAACATCATTTGGAAATTGTAAAGCGCGAAGGAGAATATTATGCCCAAGATCTTGGTTCTACCAATGGAACAACATGGAATGGAGAGCGCATGGTGCCATATAAAGCTTACTCCTTAAAAAATGGAGATAAATTGTGCATCATACAGACGCAATTTGTTTTTAAGAAGGAGTAAGTGTGATACAATATAGCTATTCTTGTCGATAAAGGGGAAGTTGAAGTTGCTGACACATATTGTTTTGTTCAAAATGAAAGATAAAAGCCCGGAAGCTGCGGAAAAAATGATCGGATTATTGCGTGGACTGGAAGGCAAAATTCCACAACTACTATCGATTGAAGTAGGACATGATATTGTTCGGTCTGAGCGTTCATACGACATCGGACTTGTTACTAAGTTCGAATCCCTAGATGCGATGAATGAATACCAAGTGCATCCGGCTCATCAGGAAGTTGTTGCATACATTAATACGGTTCGGGAATCAGCAGTTGCTGTTGACTTCGAGAGCTAATTAGTAAGCTATAGATCACCAAAGATAAAGAAAGCAGGAGAATGAACACACAATGAGCCTTTTGACTGTTGAAGATTTAAGTCACAGCTTCGGAGACCGCGTTCTATTCCAGAACGTTTCTTTTCGTTTGCTAGCTGGCGAACATGTTGGACTTGTAGGCGCTAATGGCGTCGGCAAATCCACGATGATGAATATATTGACCGGTAAAGTTTTGAAGGATTCGGGTAAGGTTGAATGGACGCCTCGAGTTCATTACGGGTACCTCGATCAGCATACAACCCTTACTCCTGGTAAGACGATCCGCGACGTGTTGAAGGATGCTTTCCTGCCTCTTCTCGAGCAGGAACGTGAGCTCATGCAGATAACGGAAAAAATGGCGGACGCAACACCAGAGGAGCTCGAGGTGTTGCTCGAGCAAATGGGCGATATTCAGGATCGGTTGGAGACGAGCGGATTTTATTTGCTTGATGTGAAGGTTGAGGAAATGGCCAATGGTCTTGGGATTGATGCTATTGGTCTTGACCGCGATGTTGCCAGTTTGAGCGGTGGACAACGCACCAAGGTGTTGCTAGCCAAGCTATTGCTGGAGAAACCGATGGTATTGCTGCTCGATGAGCCTACTAACTATTTGGACGTTGAGCATATTCAGTGGTTGACCAACTACCTCAAAAATTATCCTTATGCGTTCATGCTGATCTCCCATGATACGGAATTTATGAATCAAGTAGTCGAAATTATATATCACTTGGAATTCTCCAAGCTGACTCGTTATACGGCTAATTATGAGAAATTCCTATCCATGGCTGAGATGAACAAGAACCAGCATATTAGCGCTTATGAGAAACAGCAAGAATTTATCAAGAAACAAGAAGACTTCATTCAAAGGAACAAGGCACGTTATTCTACATCCGGTCGTGCCAAGAGCCGGGAGAAGCAGTTGGATCGAATCGATCGAATTGACCGTCCGGAGACGGCCATGAAGCCTACATTCGTATTCAAGGATGCCCGCAGCAGCGGTAAGCTTGTGTTCCGCGGTGAGGATATGGAGATTGGTTATTCGTATCCATTGCTACCCAAGATGAATGTGCTTATTGAACGCGGTGAGAAAATCGCAATAGTCGGATGCAACGGAGTTGGTAAGTCGACCTTACTGAAGACGATTCTTGGTCGCGTAGAACCTTACAGCGGCAAGACGGAACGCGGTGATTTCTTGTTCCCGGCTTATTTCGAACAGGAGACCAAAGTGGGGAACCAAACTCCTATCGATGATGTGTGGAATGCATTCCCGCATATGAATCAGAATGAGGTTCGCGGTGCCTTGGCGCGTTGTGGATTAACGAACGAGCATATTACTAGACCGCTTAACATGCTTAGCGGTGGTGAACAAGCAAAGGTTCGCCTCTGTAAACTGCTGATGAACGAGAGCAATTGGATCTTGTTCGATGAGCCGACGAATCACCTGGATGTTGTGGCCAAAGAAGAGCTTAAGCGGGCGCTCAAGGAATACAAGGGCACCATTCTGCTTGTCAGCCATGAACCGGATTTCTACGAGGATTGGGTAACCAAGACGTGGAACGTTGAGGAATGGTCCAATCAGAAAGTCAAAACGAATTAACTTCACATTAAAAAGGCTATTGAGCGGTTTCCCTCAATAGCCTTTTCGGTCTATCTAACAAAACAAATTACCACAAGTCAGGCTTCGTTACCATGAGCCATAGGAGCACAAGCAAAAGCCCTATATAAATCCAAACGGCTCTTTGAAGCTTATTGACAAGAAGATTCCGATTCTGCTCATATTCCTTGTCCGCCATTTTCCGAAGTATGGGGGAGAAAGCTCTAGCTATAAAAAACAAAGCGCCAAGCAGGAGCACAATAGTGGCAACAATCCAAGAATCCAGCCATCGCCAGCCGGTTACCCAGATTAATAATGCACCGGTTGTCACTAATACATGACCTGCATGCTTGGTCAATCTGACTGCGAAGCGGAACGCAGAAATCAAGGTGCTAAGCTGCTTGGATTCTGAGGTGCGCATAGAATTCATTACAGGGAACATCACGAAAAAAGGTCCAATCGACACTATAGCGCTTAAAATGTGAATATAAAGGAGCGTATCACGTATCATTGTCGTTCTATCAAGATGAGATCGATTTGAACTCGTGTACCCACACCTTGGCATGCGGAATCCATGGCATACCAGCATGCATGGACAAGATGTAATTCTTGTAGGCTTCCATATTGTCGAACCCTTCGCTTTGGGCATCCGTATCGGTTAACTCGCCAAGCGCTTGACGGTATACACGGGTGACTTCAAATGAATGACCATTCAGTATCATCGTTTCACCTGGATCGGCATAACGTCCATTGCGGCGTGTAGCGGTTTTACGGCCTTCAAGCACTTTTTCAATATCACTTTGCACAGTAATCAATCGTTCAATAGAGCAGGTTTTGGGATCTAATATTTCAGACATTCGATCATTTCCTTCCTTGACGTATATTGTAATTGGAGCAGGTTGTGCAACCTTCATTGTACATGACAAACCATTGAATACCAAATCGATCACCTCCATGGGAGGGCCCACATGACAAAACTAGGGCTAAGCGATACAATAGCATGTAATAACAAACCTATATGAAACTTAGAGGCTGATCTGATGACAATTATTCGAACGGAACAATTAAGCAAAAGTTATGGGGAGAAGGTACTGTTCGATCGCATCACCTTTTCGATATCGGATAAACAAAGAATTGGATTAATCGGGGTCAATGGGACCGGAAAATCCACATTATTGCATATTCTGGCCGGACTTGAAGCTGCGGATGCCGGCGAGGTGTTCACAGCCAAACAGATGCGTGTAGAGTATTTGCCGCAGAATCCATCTTTCGAATCAGGGGGAACGGTTCTCGAGCAAGTGTTCTATGGAGACACACCGTTAATGAGAGCGCTCCGAGAATATGAAGGCGCATTGTCTGCGCTTGCGCAAGATCCTGGAAGTGAGAAGCTGCAGAAGCAGCTGTTCCAGGCTCAACTGGCCATGGACGCAACAGACGCTTGGGGCGCAGAGACGGAGGCCAAAACCGTCCTATCTCGTCTAGGCATTCATGATGTGACTAGACAGGTAAATCAATTGTCTGGCGGTCAGCGGAAGCGGGTTGCCATGGCACGAGCGCTTATTCGTCCTGCGGAGTTACTCATTATGGATGAACCTACGAATCATCTGGACAACGACACGATCGAATGGCTAGAAGGAGTACTATTGCGCTTTCCAGGTGCACTCCTGTTAGTCACCCATGATCGATATTTTCTCGATCGTGTCACGAATCGAATCTTTGAATTAGACAAGGGCAAGCTTTACGCCTACGAAGGCAACTATGCAGTGTTCTTGGAGAAGAAGGCCGAACGTGAAGAGCAGGAGGCCGCTTCAGAGAATAAAAGACAAAACTTATTACGCCGTGAGCTAGCCTGGCTGCGACGCGGTGCCAAAGCACGGACGACGAAGCAGAAAGCCCGGATTGATCGTGCTGAAACTTTACGGGATCAACACGTGGATGGACCTCGCGAACAGCTCGATATGTCCTTGGGGGCAAGTCGCCTGGGTAAAAAGGTTTTCGAATTGAACCAGGTATCGAGGAATGCTCAAGGACGTCCCCTACTCAAGGACTTCAGTTATCTCGTGCAACCCGCAGCGCGAATAGGTGTTATAGGACCGAACGGAAGCGGTAAGTCCACTTTGCTCCATATGTTGGCTGGTCTATTAGAGCCAGAGTCAGGTTCGATTGAGATAGGACAAACCGTCAAAGTAGGCTACTACACGCAAGAAAGTATAGATATGAATCTAAAGCTTAGAGCAATTGATTACGTGAAGGAAGGAGCGGAGGTGATCCGAACAACGGATGGGGAATCAATCTCCGCTTCTCAGATGTTGGAGCGATTCCTCTTTCCGCCACACCAGCAATGGACGACGATCGATCGTCTGTCTGGCGGAGAGCGGCGCAGATTGTATTTGCTGCGAATCTTGATGTCCGAACCGAATGTTTTATTACTGGATGAGCCGACAAATGATCTTGACATTCAGACGTTAACGATTCTGGAAGAATACTTAGAGCAATTCCCAGGAACAGTCATTTCCGTATCCCATGATCGTTATTTCTTGGATCGTACAGCAGATGTATTGCTTTGCTTCGAAGGGGAAGGGGTAGTCCGCCCGTTTTTCGGCAATTACTCGGATTATTTGGAAGAACGGCAGGAACAGCTTCAAGCGGAACGCAATCAGACCCAATTAGTCAATAGCTTGAAGAAATCAGAGAAGACGAATTCCTCCGAAGCCAACTCCACAAATTCTGAATCAGCAACAGCGGCTCAATCATTGCGAAAACTGAGCTTCAAGGATCAGAAGGAGTGGGATGGGATTGAACAGCACATTGCCGAACTGGAACAACGCTTGGAGAAAGTAAAAGGGCAAATTACCGAAGCAGGCAGCAACTACGATGCGGTACGTGATTTGTTCGAGGAAGAGCAGAAGCTGGGCGGGCTTCTCGAGCAGACGATGGAACGTTGGGGTATATTAGCGGAGATGGTTGAGCAGATTGAACGTAATCGCGGATAGTTACACAACAAGAACAACAACAAAAGACTGAACGCCCTCGATAAGGGTATTCAGTCTTTTGTCCATCTAAAATCGGTTATCGATACTCTCGAGGGATACGGCGAGCCACACCGGTGCGAATCGCGGCTTCCACGACACGATCGCGAATAAGCGTGGAAATCTTGTCGTTAAATACACTCGGAATGACATAGAGCTTGTTGCGCTCTTCATCTGTAATTACAGATGCAATGGCTTCGGCGGCAGCGAGCTTCATCTCTTCATTGATGATGGTCGCCCGGCAATCAAGCGCTCCTCGGAACATTCCAGGGAAGCATAACACATTGTTGATCTGATTAGGATAATCGGATCGGCCTGTCGCAACAACGCCAACGATATCTTCGATTTCTTCCGGGCTGATCTCAGGGGTCGGATTTGCCATTGCGAATACGATCGGACGAGGTGCCATTGACGCTACATCTTGACGCTTCAACAACCCGCCAGCGGATAAACCGATGAATACGTCAGCACCTTTCAGCACTTCGACTAAGGACCCTGTCTCACGGTTCGGATTCGTATGCTCGGCATACCAGTTCCACATCGGATTCGCATAAGCTTGTCCACGCACAAGAGCGCCTTCGCGATCAACTCCGATGAGATCCTTGATACCGGCAGCGAGCAAAATCTTACTGCAGGCAATACCAGCTGCGCCAATACCGCAGACGACAACCTTAATGTCTTCAATGGATTTCTTCACTACTTTCAAGGCGCTGATCAGTCCGGCATACAACACAACAGCCGTTCCGTGCTGATCGTCGTGAAAGACAGGAATATCAAGCTCAGCCTTCAATCTTTCCTCTATCTCGAAGCATCGCGGTGAAGAGATATCTTCCAGGTTGATGCCCCCAAATGCAGGGGCGATCGCTTTAATGGTGCGAATAATTTCTTCCGTATCCTGTGTATCCAGGCAGATCGGGAATGCATCGACATCAGCAAATTGCTTAAATAGCATAGCCTTCCCTTCCATGACAGGCATGGCGGCTAATGGTCCGATATTGCCTAGCCCAAGCACGGCGCTGCCATCCGAAACAACGGCAACCGTGTTCCGCTTGATCGTCAGGGTGAACGCTTTGCGCTGTTCTTCGTGAATCGCCATGCAGACTCGCGCCACATCAGGCGTATATACCCGAGATAAGTCATCCCGATTCTGGATCGGTATTTTAAGTTTGGTTTCGATTTTACCGCCAAGATGCATAAGGAATGTTCGATCCGATATGTTTACCAGCTTGACGCCATTGATGGATTTGATTCGTTCTACAATTACTTGGATATGAGCAGAATCCGTAACAGTAACCGTCAAGTCACGAATGGTGTGATCATGTTTCGTCTGTATAACATCGATCGCTACCAAGTCGCCGCCTTCTTCAACAATCGCAGTTACAATGTCACTGAACTTCACTAAATCCGTATGTATCTCCAATCGTAGAGTAATACTTTTCCCTGTTGTTAACGATTTGCTGTCCCTTTCCATAACGACGCCTCCTCATCCCGAATGACTTACCTGCATAGTGTATACTAATTTTAATCCGTTTGAAACAGTATTGCTTTAATCCAATTTTTCAAATCGGAATGATGCAACTAGGAACCGGGATTGTTTTATGATAAGATATTATAATGTGTGAAGTTCCTCTGTTGAATGGAAAGGTAGGTAGTATATAAATGATTTCTACAAGCAACGTCACTCTTCGCTATGGTAAACGCGCACTATTCGAAGATGTGAACATTAAATTCACCCCGGGTAACTGTTACGGCTTGATTGGAGCAAACGGGGCAGGTAAATCAACTTTTCTCAAAATATTATCCGGTGAGATTGAACCGAACAGCGGTGAAGTTCATATTACGCCGGGTGAACGCATGGCCGTCCTGAAGCAGAATCACTACGAATTCGATGAAGTCGAAGTGCTAATGACGGTAATGATGGGTCACAAGAAGCTATTCTCTATTATGGAAGAGAAGGACGCTTTATATGCAAAGGCGGATTTCTCGGAAGAAGACGGAATGCGTGCTGCTGAGCTGGAAGGGGAGTTCCAGGACCTTGACGGATGGCAAGCGGAGTCTGACGCAGCGGAGCTACTCATTGGGTTAGGCATTGGCACCGATCTGCATAACAAGAAGATGAAAGAGCTGGATGGCAATGAGAAGGTTCGAATTCTCTTGGCGCAAGCTTTGTTCGGAAATCCTCAGAACCTTTTGCTCGATGAGCCGACGAACCATTTGAACTTGGAATCGATCAACTGGCTTGAGAATTTCTTGAGTAAGTTTGAAGGTACCGTTATTGTTGTATCCCATGACCGTCACTTTTTGAACCAAGTCTGTACGGCTATTGCCGATATTGATTTTGGTAAAATCCAGATGTACGTAGGGAACTATGATTTCTGGTACGAGTCCAGTCAGCTTGCTGTGAAGCTTTCCCGCGATGCTAACAAAAAGACGGAAGAAAAACGCAAAGAGTTAGAAGCATTTATCGCACGCTTCAGCGCGAATGCCTCCAAATCCAAGCAAGCCACATCCCGTAAAAAACAACTGGAGAAGCTTACGCTTGAAGATATTCGTCCATCGAATCGTAAATATCCGTTCATTAACTTCAAACCCGAACGCGAAGCGGGTAAAAACATATTGTCAATCGACCGGATCAGCAAATCCATTGATGGAGAGCTAGTCTTGAACGATATCAGCCTCGTTATTAACAAAGGGGACAAAATTGCTTTGGTTGGACCGAACGGGACAGCTAAAACACTGTTGTTCCAGATTGTTACCGGTGAGGAAACAGCGGATAGCGGGTCCTATGAGTGGGGAGTAACGACGACACACGCTTATTTTCCGAAAGATAACTCCTCCTATTTCGAGGGTGTAGATATGAACTTGGTCGATTGGTTGCGTCAGTATTCCAAGGATCCAGACGAAACCTTCATCCGCGGGTTCCTTGGCCGTATGTTATTCTCTGGAGAAGAGTCCCAGAAGAAAGCATCTGTACTGTCCGGAGGAGAAAAAGTTCGCTGTATGCTATCAAAGATGATGCTGACAGGTGCAAACGTATTGTTATTGGATGAGCCTACTAACCATCTTGACTTGGAATCCATTACGGCTTTGAATAACGGTCTGATCGATACGGATGTTTCCATGATGTTCGTCTCACATGACCATCAGTTCATCCAGACGATTGCCAACCGTATTATCGAGATTACTCCGAATGGTTTGATTGACCGGATGACCACTTATGATGAATATTTGGAGAGCGCAGAAGTGAAACGATTGCGTGAAACGATGTACACCTAATACGAGCGTTCAGCATCCAGGAGAGCTATTCAAGCTCTCCTGTTTGTTTTATGCGGAAGCTGCTTTTTCTTTTGGCTTGTCCTTTGGTATAATCTATGCAGAAGAAAACCATGGTTTGGGAGGGCTGGCGCCTATGTTTGATCCCACAATATTCGAGAACTTGAAGGTTGTCATGGAGGGAGCGGTCTATGACCTGGATTTGGAAGGTCTCGTTCTGGTAGTCGGCCGTCACGATTTAGTGGATCTAGCAGACATGTCTAGAGTGTTTGTCATCCGTTTCCGATTGAAGAATGGGAATTGTATAGGGGAGCTTCGTCTCTCTGCAGCATTGTCCGATTTGGCAGGCGAGAAATTGGAGTGGAAAAATGCTTATCCAGGCTGCTCGTTAGAACTTAGATTCCAACTTGAAATAAGCGAGACGGCAAATACATGCCAGACGATTCAACGACAGTTGGAAGCTCTATGGGACGGTCGCCCAGAGATTAAGCAAACCATTTCCTTCCCCTATAATCCTGATGCAGAACTCAACCACACGTTCACCAACGAGATTCGTTGTACATTCAATCGCAAGATCGATGAGGGTCATTGGAGTGATTTTCCTGAGTTGTTGGATATAATGGTGGATTCGCTTGAACTTCTGGACCCCCATCATGCAGCCGGAGAAACCGGATGATTGAACTCACAGAACGCAACTTGCAAAGTCATCTGGACGATCAAGCTAACGGGGGCGATTCCGGTTTACCTGATCGGTTGTTTTTGTTCGTGTACACCCCGTTTTGCGGAACCTGCGCAGCCGCGCGCAAAATGTTGGACATCCTTAAGGTAATGCGTCCAGAGCTGCCTCTCTATGCGGCTAATGTCAACTTTCTTCCCAAACTTGTACAAGCTTGGGAGATCTCGAGCGTGCCTTGCTTGCTCCGGCTGAGAGGGAAAGAACCTGCCGTAAGACTATATGCCATGCAGTCGATCGACCATTTATTTCGTTTTCTAATATCAGAAACACCTGATTCCTAAGTTATGAAGGAGGCTATTTATATGTCGGAACAAACACTTCCTGTTGGTACATTCGTTCTTGTAGAGTATAAAACTGGGCAATATGTAGGGGAGATCATGGAGTGGGCTCCTCCCCGCGCGCTCGTACAAATCGCAGCCGTCGTCAAACATCCAGAGCAAGGGGACCTGCATAATCCGATGGAAACCGAAGTAGCGATGTTTCATCAACGCAGGGCATTGTCCTATCGGGAGAAAACCTGGATCCCAGCGCAGGCGATTCACCCCTATCGCGGCGTAGTCCCCAAGTACTCAGAATCTCTAAGACAAGCGATCGAATCGGAGATTCGTTTACTTCAGCGTACGCAGAAATGGGCGGAGCGATCATTAGTAGAATTAGTTTCTCTGCAAAATGAGTATTTCCCTAAATAACCTCGGAGGCACCTAAGATGCTGATTATCGGAATTGCAGGCGGCACAGGGTCAGGTAAAACAACTGTTGCAGAACGCCTCGTAAATGAGCTTGGGACGGAAAGTGTAGTGTTACTATCTCAGGACTCTTACTATATGGACAATCGTCATCTGACCATGGAGGAACGGGAACTAATTAATTATGACCATCCTGAATCCGTTGACAGTGGTTTACTTTTACAACAGCTGCGTCAGCTTAGAGCAGGGATGTCGATAAACATGCCGGAATACGATTTCTCCACGCATAGCCGCAAAGATAAAACGGTCAAGGTCGAGCCCAAGTCAGTTATCGTATTAGAGGGGATTTTATTATTCGCAGACCCTAATATCCGCAATGAGCTTGACATAAAAGTATTCGTCGATACGGATGCAGATGTCCGCGTCCTTCGTAGACTCATGAGGGATATGCAGGAGCGGGGGCGTTCTGTAGAATCCGTATTTACACAATATTTGGAGACGGTTAAGCCTATGCATGATGCTTTTGTAGAGCCTTCCAAACGATTCGCGGACATTATTATTCCAGAGGGCGGTCGTAATGAAATTGCCATAGGCGTTCTTACGTCTCGCATCCAGTTCTATTTGGTCAGAGGAAGCCAAGAGTAATCCTGAGAGTATAGTTTCCACCAAAGCATTTAGGAGGCAGCACAATGACAGAGTCATGGACTACGATGCGGCAAGTACCCCAAGATATGCTGCAGGAACGGATCGAAACGATAAAGCCGCTCCGTGGCGATAGTAATGAACTATATGAGATTGTAAAGGATAAGGAAACCGGGGACCATTATTTGCATTATGCGTATAAGCATCTTCATGTTAGCGACGGATCGGAAGAAAATTTTCATCAATTGCTCCCGCTAGACAGCGATGATGTGTTAGGTATTATGTTCAGTGAACAGAGCTACTCCTATCCGGATCATTGGAAAAATGCTTTTCTGCGTAATGGTCCTGACAATGCTTATGTATGGTTCGATCCGAGTGATATTCGTGAGGAAGCGGACAAAGAGGCAAAAGCTGCAGAGATGGTCGAGATGCTCCGCCAGTTCAAAGCTTCGGGTCAAACTGACAGTGAATCCGTTCAAAGGCTGTTGGATCAAATTGATCTAAAATTGAAGGATGGAGAGGAATAGCAGGTAGGACAGTGGTTGGATTGCTGGCAAGCCCCCTATCAGGGGCCTGCAGCAACAAAACAACACTTTATTGGTCCAATCGTATAACGTTGTTAGAACTAGAGGTTAATACTCCGGTTGGGTAGTAAACACGCAGTTGACGGATGACAAATGCAGCTACTAAAGCTTTTGCAGCATCTCCTGGCAAGAAAGGGTAACAGCCTAATGCTAGTGCCTTTTGAAACGTTAAATCAGCCGCGTGTGACAACCATGGAACGCCTGTTACATATAAAAGCAAGGAACCAAATACCTCTAATACAAGAAACATCAGGGCAAATGATCCCCAGCCGTTCCCTTTGATCTTGGATATAAAATATCCAATCAATAACGCAGAGAACGGGTAAGCCCAGACAAACCCTCCGCTTGATCCTAAAATTAATGTAACTCCACCTACACCATGAATCAGAGGTAAGCCGAGAGCGGCAAGACCTATAACCGTACCGATACTTAGAAATCCATATCTGGCTCCCAATAGACCGCCTGTCAGCATAATTGCAAAATTAGACAAGCTGATCGGAACCGGTGTGAAGCCAAGTGGAATGTTCAGAAAGCTGAACGCCACCAGAAGCGCACCGAATAATGCGCTGTATGTAATCCCTCTAACGTTCCATGCAGATGAATGAACCATTGCCAAGTCTCCTTTTATTTGTTAACCTATTTTGTGTGTGGTGGTTAACAATTCGCATTGTAGCATACATAAGTCAGACTGACTAGAGGGAGATTCGATCAACAACTCATGACTGAAGTCACGAGCTTGTAACTGCCCGGAAGTGCATACGGCGCTGAGGCCTCCTTCCTTAGGATGGC
>FWWL01000357.1_pt1 | contig 128132 bp, 115 predicted proteins | sample 2228331 | NCBI WGS metagenome assembly FWWL01 (sample SAMEA103939775, study PRJEB20133) | metagenome | reverse complement strand
CCTCCGGTTCAATGACGTGAGTGTGGTAACCCACATCATGGCCGGAGGTCTTCACCTACGTAACCCGTTCACAACCTCCCGAGGAACTACAGCTAGCGCACTCGGCGACGTTGCGGTGCGGCATGCGCGTGATCGGCCGCAGCGCCTAACCTGGGGGCATGGCAGACGATCAGCCCGCGGGCATCGACATCCGCGCGCTGGAATCCGTCGAGCAGATCTTCACGGCGAGCGAGGTGCTGAGCGAGGTCTGGGGCGGCGATCGCACCGGCATGCCGCCCAATCTGCTGCGCGCACTCGCACACTCGGGCAACTATGCCGTCGGCCTCTTCGACGGCGACCGGATGATCGGCGCCTCCGCAGCCTGGTTCGCAGCGCCCGCGGAGCGATCGATGCACTCGCACATCACCGGCATCCTGCCCGACTATCGCGGCCGCAGTCTCGGGCGATTGCTCAAGAATCACCAGCGCGTGTGGGCGCTCGCGCAGGGCGTGGGGCACATCACGTGGACCTTCGACCCGCTCGTCGCGCGCAACGCGCACTTCAACGTGCGGGTGCTCGGCGTGCACATCACCGAGTACCTGATCGACCACTACGGCGCGATGGACGACGGTGTGAACCGCGGCGATGAGTCAGACAGATTGATGGCGTCGTGGGCGCTGGCGGCACCGGCATCCGCCCCGCGTGAAGAGGACGTCGTCACGTCGGTCCCCGTGCCGCACGACATCGAGACCCTCCGCCGCGCCGACCCGACCGAAGCGCTGGAGTGGCGCTACCGCGTGCGCGATGCCTTCGCCGGGCTGCTCTCGGACGGGTTCGTGGTCACCGGATTCGATGACGAGCGCGGATACCTCTTCGCCCGTCGGATGTGAGCCGACTGGCCGGTTATTTCTGCCAACCTCGCGCCCGCGTGTGTAGGCCGCCAGCGCGAAACCCTACGCTGGCGGCTATGTCGATCGTCGATCTCAGCCACCCCATCCGCGCCGGACTCGTCACGTACCCGGGGCTTCCCGCGCCGGTGATCACTTCGCACCTCACGCGTGAGGCGTCCCGCGCGAACTATGCACCCGGGACCGAGTTCGCGATGGACATCATCACGATGATCGGCAACACCGGCACGTATCTCGACTCTCCGTTCCATCGCTACGCGGAGGGTCCCGACCTGGCGGGCCTCGACCTCGCGAGCCTGGTGGGCCTTCGCGCCGAAGTCTTCCACCTGCAGGACGCGGGCACCCGGGGGATCGGCGCCGACACCTTCGCCGGTCGCGACCTCGGTGGCGCGGCCGTCCTGCTGCACACCGGGTGGGATCGATTCTTCGGCACCCCGGAGTACGGCGCCGGGGCCCCGTTCCTGAGTGAGGACGGTGCTCGCGCCCTCATCGCGGCGGGGGCCAGGCTCGTCGGCATCGACTCGGTCAACATCGACGACACCGAGTCCGGCGGCGAGCGTCCGGCGCACACGCTGTTGTTGGATGCCGGCATCCATGTCGTCGAGCACCTCACCCGGCTGGAGGACGTGCCCGCGTCGGGCGCGCGGTTCACGGCGGCGCCGCCCGCGATCGAGGGGTTCGGCACGTTCCCGGTGCGGGCCTACGCCGAGTTGCCATAGCCTCATTGTGCACAATTGAATTGTGTGCAATGCTTTTGGTATGGTCACCGCTCTCGACGACTTCGTCTGCTTCGCGATGTACACGGCATCCCACGCGACGACGCAGGCCTACCGCGAGGTTCTGAAGCCCTGGAGGCTCACCTATCCGCAGTACCTCGCGATGGTCGTGCTCGCGACGGGGGAGCGCACTGTCTCCGAACTCAGCGACGAGATGAGCCTCGATTCGGGCACGCTCTCGCCTCTGCTGCGTCGACTCGACGACCGAGGGCTCGTCGCGCGACGCCGTGACACGGACGACGAGCGCGTCGTGCGCGTGCGGCTCACGGACGAGGGGCGCACGGTCCACGCCGCGGTGATGGATGCCGTCGGCTGTCTGGTCCCGGCCTTCCTCGGCGGTGGGGGCGACCTTCCCGGGCTCTTGCGCCAACTGGGCGCGATCACCGACAGCATGCGTGAGCTCGCGGCCACCCACCGCGCGGCCGCATAAGACCTCCACGAAAGGACACACCATGGACACTCTCTACACCGCAGAGGCGCTCGCGACCGGCGGCGGCCGCAACGGACACGTCCGCACGAGCGACGGCATCCTGGACTTCGACGTGCGCGTCCCGAAGGAGATGGGCGGCGCCGGTGGCGCTCCGAACCCCGAGCTCCTGTTCGCCGCCGGCTATGCGGCCTGCTTCCACAGCGCGCTGCAGTCCGTCGCGCGTGCGCAGAAGGTCGCGATCGAGGGGTCGAGCGTCGGGTCACGCGTCGGCATCGGCTCGAACGGAGAGGGCGGGTTCCAGTTGGCCGTCGAGCTCGAGGTCAACATCCCCGACGTCGATCATGACGTCGCGCAGGCGCTCGCCGATGCCGCCCACGAGGTGTGCCCGTACTCCAACGCGACGCGCGGCAACATCGAGGTGCGGGTCACCGTCGTCGACGACTGAGCACTGACCCCGGCATCCGCCCGCTCGGTGAACTGAGCATTGCGAGAGGGGATGTGCGCAGGTGAGGGTGAATTCGCGGGATTCATCCTCCCGAGCGCACATCCCCTCTGCTCGCGCTCGGGGCCCGGCCGCCGCACTAGCCTGGGCGCATGCCAATCGCCCGCGCCGCCGCATCCGTCACACTCGAGGGTGTCGAGCTTCGTGTTCTGCACCTTCCGCTCGTCGCTCCGTTCACGACGTCGTTCGGGACCGAGACCGTCCGCGAGGTCATCGTCGTGCGCGCGCTGACCTCCGATGGCGAGGGGTGGGGTGAGATCGTCACCCAGCAGGCGCCGCTGTACTCGAGCGAGTACACGCAGGGCGCGTGGGATGTCGCCGCGCGCTTCCTGATTCCCGCGCTGTTGGATGCCGGTACCCTCGCGCCCGAGAAGGTCGCCGGGGTGCTGGCGCCCTTCGTCGGGCACCGGATGGTCAAGGCGGGCCTCGAACTCGCGATCCTCGACGCCGCGCTCCGGGCCGAGGGGCGCCCGCTCGGCGAATACTTGGGCGCCACGGTCGATCGTGTGCCGAGCGGGGTGAGTGTCGGCATCCAGGCTGATCCCGCCGCTCTCGTCGAGACCGTCGGCGGTTATCTCGATCAGGGCTACGTCCGCATCAAGATCAAGATCAAACCCGGTCGCGACATCCTCGACACTGCCGCGGTCAGAGACGCCTTCGGGGCGATTCCGCTCCAGGTCGATGCGAACTCCGCGTTCACACTCGCCGACGCGGACGCCCTCGCCGAGCTCGACCGCTTCGACCTCCTGCTGATCGAACAGCCCCTGCAGGAAGACGACCTCGTCGACCACGCCACCCTCGCCCGGCGCTTGCATACCCCCGTCTGCCTCGACGAATCGATCACGTCCCGCAAGGCCGCGGCCGACGCGCTCGCGCTCGGCGCGGCATCCATCATCAACATCAAGGCCGGGCGCATCGGCGGCTACCTCGAGGCCGTCGCGATCCACGATCTGTGCCGGGATGCGGGAATCCCGGTGTGGTGCGGCGGGATGCTGGAGACCGGGATCGGGCGCGCGGCGAACGCGGTGCTCGCCGCGCTGCCGGGCTTCACTCTCCCCGGCGACGTGTCAGCGTCGGATCGGTTCTACGCGCGCGACATCGTGACCGAGCCGGCCGTGCTCGAGGGCGGACACGTGCGCGTGCCGACCGGACCGGGGATCGGCGTGGAGATCGACCGTGCGGCCCTCGATGCCTTCACGGTCGAGCGGGTCGAACTGCGGCGGTAGCCCGCCGCAGTTCGATCCGCTCCCGGCGTGGACGTCAGGCGTCGGGTTGCGAGCCGGCGGCGACCTGCGCGCCGATCGCGGTGGCCTCGGCGAGGCCCGCATCCGGGCCGGCGGGCGCCGTCGCGCGGGTCTTCGCGCGGTCGGACTCCTGGGCGAGCCCCTGCGCCATCCCGCGACCGGTCGCCTGCCCCTGGATCACGGCGCGCAGGTCGATGCCGGTGGTCGCCTGGACCGCGTCGAACGTGGCACGCATGCTTGCCGCCGACTCGGTGGCCATGTGCGAAGACGCGCCCTCGCCACCGAGCACCGTGATCGAGCCGACCTTGTCGAAACCGCGCGCGAACTCGGTCATCATCGGGACAAGGGTCTCGAGCGCGCGCTGAGCGAGCAGAGCCTCCTGGTTCTTCGAGAGGGCCTCGGCTTCGGCCGAGATCGCTTCGGCTCGCGCTTGCCCGACCAGACGCACGGCGTCGGCCTCGGCCTGCGCGCGCAGCCGTGTGGCTTCGGCCTCTTGTGCCGCGATCTGGGCGCGCGCTTCGGCCGCCTTGACCTGCGCGTACGCCTCGGCGTCGGCACCGCGCTGGCGCTGGTAGAGATCTGCATCGGCGACCTTGTTGATGTCGGCATCGAGCTGGGCCTGCTTGTTCTCGGCACCCTGCAGGAGGACCGCCTGTTCGCGCTCGGCGCGGGCGAGTGCTTCGGCCTGGTCGGCCTCGGCGCGGGCGCGCCCGACCTGGGCAGCGGCGTCCGCGGAGTTCTTGTCGAACGCGGTCTGCTCGATGAGGTTCGCCTCGTCGGTCGCGATCTGGCGGGCGCGCACTTCGCGGGCGGCATTGATTCGGGCGACGTCCGCCTCGCGACGCACGCGTTCGACCTCGGTCGCGCCGAGCGCGTCGATGTACCCGTTCTTGTCGGTGACGCCCTGGATCTGGAACGAGTCGAGGATGAGCCCCTGGGAGAGCAGGTCGCTCTTGATCCCGTCGGCGATCTGGTCTGACAGCTTCTGCCGGTCGTTCATGAGCTGTTCGACGGTCAGCGTCGCCACGACCCCACGCAGCGCGCCTTCGAGCTGTTCGGTCGTGAACTGCTCGATCGCGCTGTCCTGCGACAGGAAGCGCTCGGCGGCGCGACGCACCAGCTCGGGATCCGACCCGATCTTCACCAGCGCGACTCCGCTGACGTTCACCGTGACACCCGTCGAGGATTGCGCCGTCGGCTCGATCTTGATCTGGCGCGCGCGGAGCGAGATCATCTCGGCGCGCTGCGTCAACGGGTTCACCAGGGCCCCGCCACCGGTGATCACCGAGATGCGCGACGAATCACCGGCTGCGTTCCGCTGGTTGCGACCCACGACGACGAGGGCCTGGTCGGCCTTGGCGACCTTGTACCAGGCACGCACCATGATCAGGATGAAGACCAGCAGGAGGATGGCGGCGACGGCGGCGATCCCGATGATCACGAGCGTGCCTCCGGCGGCGAAGAGGTTGTCCACGAGCACTCCACTTTCTGTGTTGCGACTATGTCCTTCGACCGTACCCGGTGGCACTCGCGGATGTCGGGCTATCCCGATTCCCGGCGGGATGCCGCAGCTTTAGGCTCGGATCATGACCATGCCCCCGCCGCAGCCCCCGTATCCCGCCGCGCCGCAGCCCTTGAACCCGTCCGACGAGAAGATGTGGGCGACCCTCATCCACGTCGGCGGGATCTTCTTCGGATTCCTCCCCGCCCTCATCGGCTACATCGTGCTGAAGGATCGCGGGCCGTTCGTGCGCGCGCACACCGCGACGGCGCTGAACTTCCAACTCACCATGCTGATTGCCGAGCTGGTCGGCTACGCGCTGATGTTCGTGCTCGTGGGCTTCCTCGTAATCCCGGCCGTCTACATCGTGCGGATCGTCTTCTCGATCATCGCGGCGGTGAAAGCCAACGCGGGCGAGTGGTACACCTACCCGATGAGCATCACGTTCCTCCGATGAGCCGCCGGTAGAATCGACGGATGCCGCCTTCTTCGCGGCATCCGCGATTTCTCGCACTCCCGCACACGACCATTTGGAGCCACCTGTGGCCGAGCAGTCCCGCCTCGACAAAGTCATCGCCCTCGCCCGTCACCGCGGGTTCGTGTTCCAGGCCGGTGAGATCTACGGCGGCTCCCGCTCCGCGTGGGACTACGGCCCCCTGGGGACGGAGCTGAAGGAGAACATCCGTCGGCAGTGGTGGCAGACCTTCGTCCGCGGGCGTGGCGACATGGTGGGTCTCGACTCGTCGGTGATCCTGCCCAAGCGCGTGTGGGAGGCATCCGGACACGTCGCGACCTTCACCGACCCGCTCGTGGAATGCCTGCAGTGTCACAAGCGCTTCCGCGCCGACAACCTCATCGAGGACTTCGAGGCACGCAAGGGGCGTACGGCCGAGAACGGGCTGGCGGACGTGCCGTGTCCGAACTGTGGCACGAAGGGTCAGTACACCGAGCCGAAGGCCTTCTCCGGTCTCGTCAAGTCGTACCTCGGTGTCGTGGACGACGAAAGCGGCCTGCACTTTCTGCGCCCCGAAACGGCGCAGGGCATTTTCGTGAACTTCTCGAACGTTCTCACCTCGTCGCGGAAGAAGCCCCCGTTCGGCATCGGCCAGGTCGGCAAGGCATTCCGCAACGAGATCACGCCCGGTAACTTCATCTTCCGCACCCGCGAGTTCGAGCAGATGGAGATTGAGTTCTTCGTCCCGCCCGCCGACGCGCAGGAGTGGTTCGAGCACTGGGTCGCGGCCTGCTGGGACTGGTTCATCGACCTCGGAATCGACCCCGAGAACATGCGTCAGTTCGACGTTCCCGAAGACGACCGCGCGCACTACTCCGCCGGGACGATCGATGTCGAGTACCGCTTCGGCTTCACCGGCAAGGAGTGGGGCGAGCTCATGGGTGTCGCCAACCGCACCGACTACGACCTCACGAGCCACACCGAGGCATCCGGTCAGTCGCTCACCTACTTCGACCAGGCGACGGGCGAGAAGTACACTCCGTTCGTGATCGAGCCATCGTTCGGTCTCACCCGCTCGATGATGGCCTTCCTCGTCGACAGCTACCGCGAAGAAGAGGTGCCGAACTCCAAGGGCGGCACCGACACCCGCACCGTGCTCGGGCTTGACCCGCGCCTCGCGCCGGTCAAGGTCGCGGTGCTGCCGCTCAGCCGCAACGAACGCCTCTCGCCGCTCGCGCGCGAGGTTGCCGACACGCTGCGCGCGCAGGGCTGGAACGTCGACTTCGACGACGCCGGCGCGATCGGCCGTCGCTACCGCCGCCAGGACGAGATCGGCACGCCGCTGTGCGTCACGATCGACTTCGACTCGCTCGACGACAACGCGGTGACCGTCCGCGACCGCGACACGATGGCCCAAGAGCGCGTGCCGCTCGAGGCTCTTGTCGCGTATCTGTCCGAGCGCCTCCGCGGCGCCTGACCCCGGCATCCGCCATCCCCTTCACCCTTGACCCACTCTGGCCAGGGGATGTCCCACTTGCGGTGGGGTTTGTCCCAAATGTGGCTGGTTCAGAGCACCGAAAGCAGCCATAAGTGGGACATGGTCCCCGGGGTGTGGGGGAACCCTGGGGATGTCCCACTTGCGGTGGGGTTTGTCCCAAATGTGGCTGGTTCAGAGCGCCGAAAGCAGCCATAAGTGGGACATGGTCCGGGGGAGGAGCCGCTGAGTCAGCCGGTGACGGTGATCGTCGCGTCCTCGTTGTCGCCGGAGGTCGTCGCCGTGTACGACGCGGTCAGGATGCCGCGCAGCACCTCGAGGTCGACCAGGGTCAGATCCTTCACATACAGGCAGGCGACGCTCGTCGTGTGCGGGCCGAGCTCGGCGAGGGCTGCCGTGTGCGCACCCGCGTCGTCGAGGTAGATCGTGGAGGCAGCCTTCCGCGGCGCGAAGGCGAGGAGCGGCATGTCGCCTTCGTTGCCGGTCGGATACCGGTAGTGACAGCTGCCGAAGCCGATGACGGTGCCCCACAACTCCGGTTCTCGACCGGTGATCTCGCGCATCAGCGCGATGAGCGTGTCGGCATCGCGTCGGCGCGTCGCCGGAGTGACCTGAGCGACGAACGCGGCGACCGAGCCACCCGTGGGCTGCATCTCAGGCGCCCTTCGCGGCGGCCTTCGCCGCGCGCTTGTACTCGCGCACGAGCGTGAGCGACTCGGGCGAGACGATGTCGGCGACCGAGCGGTACGAGCCTTCGTCGCCGTACGCGCCCGCCGCCGCGCGCCACCCATCGCCGGTGAACCCGTACTGCTTGCCCAGCAGGGCGAGGAAGATCTTCGCCTTCTGCTCACCGAACCCGGGCAGGGCCTTCAGCCGCTTCAGGACCGCCGCCCCGTCGGGTGAGCCGCGGGTCCAGAGGGCTGCGGCGTCGCCATCCCAATCATCCAGAAGCGCTTGGCAGAGTGCCTGCACGCGCCCGGCCATCGATCCCGGGTACCGGTGCACGGCCGGAGTCTGCCGGAACACCTCGACGAACGCGTCCGGATCGGCGCCGGCGAGGGTCGCGGCATCCATCGCTCCCGTGCGTTCCTGGATCTTCAGCGGTCCGCTGAACGCCGTCTCCATCGCGATCTGCTGGTCCAGCAGCATGCCCACAAGGAGCGCCAGGGGGTTCTCGGTCAACAGGGCGTCGGCGGCAGCATCGCCGGTGATGTGCAGGCTCATGCACTCAGTCTCGCAGGAGGATCACCAGGCCGATGAGCGGCAACCGCGCGACTACCGCTTCGTGACGGTCACCTCGACGGTGTCGCCGATGTCTTTTCCGAGCGCGGCGCGGACCTTGGCGCTGAGAGACACCATGTGCCCTCCGGTTCCGGTCACCATAGCGCCGACGTTCTCCAGCCGGACATCGTCGACCGCGGCGTCGACTCTGACCGTCTTTCCCGTGCCGAAGAACTCCGCCGATCCGGGGATCTCCACGCAGCTCCACACGGCGCCTTTGACCTCGACACCGATCGTCGTCCGAAAGCTCAGCTCATCTGCGCCCATGGCGACAGCGTAATCGGTGCTCCTCTCACCCGTCTTCCGGATCGTGGATGGGAAGATGGCGGGATGCCCGGTTCTGAGAGTTTTGTCGCGCACGTGCGCGAGCGCCGCGTCGTCGTGATCGGTGCGGGCGTCGCGGGTCTCGTCGCGGCGTGGGAGTGTGCACGAGTGGGTCTGACCGTCACCGTGGTGGATGCCGCGGACCGCCCGGGTGGGTCGCTGGCTCCGGTCGAGATCGATGGACTCACCCTCGACGGCGCCCACGCCGACCTCGCCCTGGGTGACCCTGATGTCGATGCCGTGTTGCACCTCCTCGGGTGCGACGACACCGTCCTGGTCCCCGGCGACCGGAACGCGCTCGCCGGCGGTGGACCGCTGCCCGGGGACGGACTGCTCGGGATCCCGGTGAACCCCTGGGCGCCGGAGGTGCGACGCGTCATCGGATGGTCCGGCACGTGGCGGGCCTATCTCGACCGTCTTCGCCCGCCGTTGACGATCGGCCGCGAGTCGAGCCTCGGTGCGCTCGTGCGCGGACGCCTGGGCGACCGCGTGGCCGATCGCCTCGTCGCGCCGCTCACCGCTGCGCGCTGGGAGACCGCGCCGGATGATCTCGATGCGGATGCCGTCCTCCCGGGCATCAGCACGGCGCTCACCCGGACGGGGTCACTGACGGGTGCCGTCGCGCAGCTTCAGGCGAGCCCCGAGCCCGCGCGGCGGGCGCTTCCCGCCGGCTTCGGTCCGCTCCTCGCGGCGCTCGACACCCATCTGCGAGACCTCGGCGTCGAGGTTCGCACCGGCCAGGAGGTGACGGGGATCACCGCGCGGGATGAGGGATGGCGCGTCGCGATGGATGACGCCGACATCCACGCGGATGCCGTCATCATCGCGACCGATGCCGCAGACGCCGGTCGATTGCTCGAGCCCGTGGTGGGTGAGACGCGTGCGTTCACCGCCGTCGACGAGGTCGACGTCGTCACCCTCGTGGTCGACGCGACGGATGCCGCCCAGGGAGGGTCGGATGTCCTGGTGTTCCCCCGCGGCTCCGAGGTGTACTCGGCGACCGACGTGACCGCCCGCTCACCCCAGGCGGGGCCGGCGCGCCGGGTGGTTCGGGTCGTGCTCGCTGCCTCCGACCGCGACGACGCGGCGATTGCCGCGGTGGCTGCGGCATCCGTCACCGACCTCGTCGGCGCCTCGCCCACGTCGAGCCGCATCAGGGGTGTCGCCCGGTTACGTCGGGTCGCCGCAGGCACGGGTCGCCGGGTCGCCGACCCCGCGCGACGTGAGGCGACACGGGCAATGCTCCACGCGCACGAGGGTCTGTACATTGTCGGCGGGTGGGTCGCCGGAGGGGACGTGGCCGACGAGATCGGCGATGCCGTGCGCACCGCCGAGCGAGTGCGACACGGCCTGCTCTGGGGTCAGGAACCGGCCCTCGATACCCCGTAACCGGGCCCGGCGCAAGAGGATGCCCGAATCGGCATGCAGCGTTACGCTAAAGACCCATCACCACACCGCCACCAGCGTGAGGAGACCCCATGAGGGGCAAAATCGGTATCGTCGTCGGGCTCGCCGCGGGCTACGTGCTCGGGTCGCGCGCCGGACGTGAGCGCTACGACCAGATCAAGGCCGAATTCCTGAAGGTCTGGAACACCGATCCCGTGCAGAAGCAGGTGTCCAAGGCGAAGGATCTCGGCAAGACGGCCGCTCTGGCACTGCCGAGCGCCGTGTGGGATGGCGCCGTGAAGGTGACCAAAGCCGCCACGCGCTCCGGCACACCCGGGCAGAAGCTCGACAGCGCACTCAAGACGGGGAAGGCCTCGGCCGATGACGTCGCCCGGGGTGCCGAGGTCACCGCCGACGAGGTCAAGAAGGCGGCCGACAAGGCGGTCAGCGATCTCAAGAAGTCCGCGGACCGCTGATGGCCAGTCCCCGCGGCTTCCGCGATCGCGCGGACCAGAGCCTGTTGACTCTGATCGGCGAGGTGCCCGAGCTGGTGCGCAATCTCGTGGTCGCCGAGGTCGACTCGGCGAAGGCGTGGGTGAAGAACACCGGCAAGGACGTCGGGATGGGGGGCGTATGGTTCCTCGTCGCCCTGTTCTTCCTGTTCTGGTCGTTGCCCGCACTGGCGGCGTTCGCCATCATCGGGCTGTCGTCGTGGATGCCGGCCTGGCTCGCCAGCCTGATCGTCCTGATCGTCGGGCTGCTCGGCGCCACGGTGTTCGCGCTGATGGGTCTGATGCGGATCAAGAAGCTGTCCCGCTCGCAGAATCCCGCGCAGGCATTGAAGGTCGACGCACGCATTGTGAAGGAAGTGGCCGATGAGTTCTGAGCTGTCCATCCCGAGGACCGCGGTCGCGTTGGGGATCACCGACCCCGTCGAACTCGCACGCGCCGAGCTGAAAGCCACGCTTGCCGCGATCGAAGTGAAGGCCAACGTGCCCAAGCGGCTTTCCGTCGTTGCCGATCGCCGGGTGGCCGAGGCGCGCCGTTTCACGAATCAGAATCCGACGGCGGCAACCGCCGCCGTCGCCGGTGTCGCCGCCGCTGTCGGCTTCATCGTCTGGGGCATCGTACGTCTCTACACCCGCTGACCCGATCACAGGCGCGTGGCCGGCGCCGCGCGGGTATGCTCTTGTGCGAGGCAGTGGCAACGGTGCGCACTCTGCCGGCTTTGCCGACCCGATGCGCAGCATCTGGGACCCGACACGGTCGGGACGCGCGGCTGCGTGTGTTCCGACCTGAGCACCACGAGAGTCGAGCATGAATTCTGACGCGCGGGCCGCAGCGGCCGTCAAGCCCCTCAAGGGCTGGCGCGTCCTCGTGCCTCGCGGCGGTCCGTGGGGCGACTCGGTCGCGGCGACGCTCCGTGGCCAGGGGGCTACTCCGGTCATCGCACCGCTCATCAACTTCGCTCCGTCGACCGACCAGGAAACTCTCGAGACGGCGCTGGCAGATCTCGCCGCCGGTGCGTTCGACTGGGTCACGCTCACGAGCGCGACCACGGTGGATGTGTTGTACGCCTATCGCGCGGTGATTCCGGCCTCGACCCGTGTCGCCGCCGTCGGTGAGACGACCGCTACGGCGCTGTCGGCCGTCGGATACCGCGTGGACCTCGTACCTGACGAGGACAACTCGGCGGCCGGTATGGCCGCGCAGATGATCGCACTCGAGCCGGAACCGCGCCGCATCCTCACTCTTCGCAGCGAGGTTGCGAAGCCCGTGTTGACGCGCGAACTCTCGCACGCCGGGCACGACGTGCGCAGCGTCGTCGCCTACCGGACGGTCGGGGTGCCCGTGACCGAGCGCATCGCGCACGATGTCGCCACCGGTCGCATCAACGCGATCCTCGTGACGAGCGGGTCCGTCGCCGAGCAGGTCCGTCTGCAGTTTCCCGCCATTCCGGACAGCACGGTCGTCGCCGCGATCGGTCCGCGCACCGCGAAGGATGCCCGTCGCGCCGGTCTCGGCGTCACCGCCGTCGCGCGGGAACAGACGGTCGACGGACTCATCGCGGCGGTCTCGACCTTCCCGCTTCCGCACGCGTCGGACGAGTTCGCCGTCTGAGACCGGATTGTTGCCGGTGGGGGAGTGTTCGCAGCGGGCGACGCTGGCAGACTGATCCCATGGTGACCCTGCTGCTGGACTCGACGCAGCTCGATATCGTGCTGTCGTCCGCCGAGCGTGCTCTCTCGAGGCGCAAGAGCGATCTGCGCATCGACCGCAGCCACATCCAGAAGGTGCAACTCGTCGACGACGCGTGGACGTGGCTCCGCGGCGTGCCGAGCCCGGGCACGTTCGTGCGCGGTGTGCTCGCGATGGGCACGTGGAAGAGCGCGGGCGGGTCCGATTTCGTCGTCGTGCGCCGTCGGCATCCCGCCGTCGTGATCGACCTCGAGGCTGACCCGGAGTTCGAGCGCATCGTGCTGACGACCCGCAACGGCCTCGCGCTCGTGCAGGCGCTGCGGCTGGAAACCGATGACCATCCGCAGGAGGTCACCGAGATCGTGACCTCGTCGCTCCCCGTCATCGGCGGCACGCACGCACCCGCTCCGCGCCCGCGTCCTGCGCTCGCGTGACGCCGCGCGCCCGGTGGGCGCGGGTAACGTTGCCGGAGTGAGTGAACCGGCATCCGTCCCTGAGGACCCGTCGACCGTCCGCCTCCACCGCGAGGGGAGCGTCGGGCGGATCACCCTGGATCGCCCGCGTGCGATCAACGCGCTCGACCTCGGAATGATCCACGCGATCGCGGCGGCACTGGATGGCTGGGAGCACGACGTCGACATCGCTCTCGTCCTGGTGGACGGTGCGGGCGAGCGGGGTCTGTGCGCCGGCGGTGACGTGCGGGGTCTGTACGAGCAGATCGTCTCCGGCCGTGCCGACCTGACGGGTGGCTTCTTCCGTGCGGAGTACGCGTTGAACGCGCGCATCGCGGAGTATCCGAAGCCGATCGTCGCGTACGCGGACGGCATCACGATGGGTGGGGGCATCGGCCTGGCCGGCCATGCGGCCGTGCGCGTCGTCACCGAGCGCTCGAAGCTCGCGATGCCCGAGACCCGCATCGGGTTCACGCCGGACGTCGGGGGAAGCTGGTTGCTCGGGCGCGCGCCGGGTCGGGTGGGCGAGTACCTGGCGCTGACGGGCGGGACGATGGATGCCGCCGACGCGATCTATGCCGGCTTCGCCGATCACCTTGTGCGTTCGGAGCACCTGGACGATCTGCGCGACGCGTTCGTCACGCGGGCGGACCCCGAGACCCCGACCGAGCTGGTCCTGCTCTTCGACGAGACGGCACCGGCATCCGCCCTCGAAGCAGCCCGTCCGTGGATCGATGCGGCGTTCTCCGCGGACACCGTGCCCGAGATCCTCGAGCGCCTGCGCGCGCGGCCCGAGGCGGACGCCGCCACGACGGCTGACCTGCTGGAGGGTCTCTCGCCCACGGCTCTGACCGTGACGCTGGATGCGGTGCGCTCCGCGCGGACGCTTCCGAGTCTGCGGGCCGCGCTCGAGCAGGAGTATGGACTCGTGCTGTGGTTCGCCCTGACGCAGCCGGACCTGCCCGAGGGGATTCGTGCCCAGCTCGTCGACAAGGATCGCTCGCCCCGGTGGCAGCCGGCGACCCTCGCCGACCTGCCCGCCGATCTGGGTGCGCGCGCGCTGGCGTTCGAACCCGAGACCGCGCTCTGGTCCTGATGTTCGACAGCCCTCTTTCCGCCTCGGCATACGAGGTGCTCGCCGTGGCCCCAGACGCGAGCGATGACGATCTTCGCCGCGCCTATCGACTGCGTTTGCGGCAGACGCATCCCGACACCGGCGGAGACGCGGCCCTCTTCGTCCAGGTGCAGCGCGCGTGGGACCTCGTCGGGACGGCCGACGCCCGCGCCGTCTACGACCGGGGCCACGGATTCTCTGCCGAACCGGTCTCGTTCGCGCCCGAATCGGCGACGTGGCGTCCGCCCGGACGGCCCGTCGACACGCGCCCCCGCGCGCGCTCGTTCGGTCAGCCCGGCGGTTGGCGGCGCGAGCGGTATCTCACGCTCATGCGCGAGTGGGTCGGCCGTGGAGTCGCTCTGGAGGATGCGTACGATCCGGCGCTCGTGCGCACCGCCCCGCGCGAACTGCGGCGGATGCTGGCCGACGCGCTCGCCGAAGAGGCGACGGCGCGCATCGTCGGGGACCTCGGGATGGGTTTCACCGTCTGGCATGATGTCGCCGCCGACCCGCACGATCCCGAAGCGAAACTCGACCATGTCGTCCTCGGACCGAGTGGGCTGTACGCGCTGCTGTCGGAGGACTTCGGCGGGCCGGTGCGGACGCGGCGGGGTGAGCTCATCGGGGAGGGTGTCGTCGGGGCACCGGTCGCGCAGCTTGTCGCGCGCGCCCGTGCACTCGCGCGCGCGGCCCGCGTGAAGTTCGGTGGGGTCATCGTCGTCTTGCCCGATGATGATGTGATCCTGGCGATCGAGGAACTCGGAAAGGTGCGGGGTCTGCCGGTCGCCGTCGTTGCGCGATCGGCCTTGTCGACGGTGCTGCGTCGCGGACTCTCGGGGGCTCGCGACATCGGCGGCAACGAGCTGTTCGACGTGCGTACGCGTCTGCAGCAGACCATCCGCTTCGTCTGAGCGGGGGTGGCTAGGGTGAAGCCATGGAACCGGCATCCTGGGCTTTCCTGATCCTGGCGCTCGCGATCGTCGGTTTCGTCAGCGGGAAGATCCCCCTCGCTGTCGTGTCGATCGGTGTCGCGCTGGCGCTCTGGGCGACCGGAGTCCTGACGTTGCCGGCGGCGTTGGCCGGCTTCGGCGACCCCACGGTGCTGTTCATCGCGTCCTTGTTCGTCGTGAGTGAAGCCTTGGATGCCACCGGCGTCACCGCGTGGATCGGGAACCAGGTGATCACCCGGGCCGGGCGCGGCCGCTCACGGTTGACGATGATCATCGGGCTCATGGCCGCCGTCATCGCCGCCTTCATCTCGATCAACGGCGCTGTCGCGGCGCTGCTTCCGGTCGTCGTGGTCGTCGCGTTGCGAGCGGGGATCGTGCCGTCGAAAATGCTGATCCCGCTCGCTTTCGCCGCGAGCGCGGGGTCGCTGCTGACGCTGACCGGCACGCCCGTCAACATCGTCGTGTCGGAGGCGGCCGCGGCGGCGGGCGGACGCGAGTTCGGGTTCTTCGAGTTCGCGCTCGTCGGCATCCCGCTCGTGCTCTTGACGGTGCTCATCGTGACGTTCGCCGGCAACCGGCTCCTGCCCGATCGGGTCGCGGAGAACCTCGGTGACGGCGTGCCCGACCCCAGCGAGCATGCGGAGGTGCTGCGGCGGAGCTACGACGTCGACCTCGACACCGGTGTGCTCTTCAACGTGCGTGAGGGAGTGGCGGAAGTCCTCGTGGCCCCGCGGTCCTCTCTCATCGGGCGGGTCGCGTGCGCCGGAATGACGACGCGCAACGAGAACCTCGTCATCCTCGCTGTCCGCCGCGGCGAAGACGACGGCCCCAACGCGTCGCGCGGCACCGGCGTCGCCGGCTCGCTCGAACTGCAAGCGGGCGATGCGGTTCTCGTCCAGGGCCCGTGGGCAGCCCTCACGCGCTACACGCAGTCGCCGGATGTCATCGCGGTCACGCCTCCGCACGCGTTGCAGCGCACCGTCCCGCTCGGGCGCGGCGCGCGGCGTGCTCTCGTGATCCTCGCGGTCATGGTGATCCTCTTGGCGACCGGCCTCGTGCCGCCGGTTGTCGCGGGTCTCCTCGCCGCCGGAGCGATCGTGCTGACCGGCGTGCTGTCGATTCCGCAGACGTATCGCTCGATCTCGTGGACGACCGTGATCCTCATCGCCGGGATGGTGCCCCTGTCGGCGGCGTTCATCTCAACCGGTGCGGCAGCGATCGTCGCGGACATCGTGCTCGGGATCATCGGCAGCACGTCACCCCATCTCGCGCTGCTGGTGTTGGGTGTGCTCACCATGGTGCTCGGCCAGTTCATCTCGAACGTCGCGACGGTGCTCGTGGTGACCCCGATCGCCGTCGCGATCTCGCAGGCGATGCAGGTCAGCGTGCAGCCGTTCATGATGGCGCTCACGGTCGCCGGTGCCGCGGCCTTCATGACCCCCATCGCCACCCCGGTGAATCTCATGGTGCTGCAGCCGGGGGGCTACCGATTCGGCGACTACTGGAAGCTCGGTCTGCCGCTCATGCTCGTCTTCCTCGCGGTTGCGGTGGTCTACGTGCCGCTGATCTGGCCGTTCACCCCGTAAGGCCCCAGAGTTCCAGCGGGTGGGTCAGGCGCCACCACGCATTCGGTTCGGGGACGTCGGCGGTCAGGTGCAGGCCGACCGTCTGCGTGCTGAGCGGACCCGTCAGCGTGATGCTTCCGGCCGCGGCATCCGCCTCGCGCGCATCGGCGAGGTCGAGGTCGATCGTCGTGGTCGCCGCCGCGGCGTTCCACAGGATCGCGGAGGCATCGGCATCCGTCACGATCTCGACGCGTGAGCCCCACCGGGTCGTGACGATCCCGGCGACCGTGCCCGCCGGTAGGACCTGCGGCTGGGAGATCTCGGCGATCACCTGATCGAGGAGACGTGTGGTCTCGCTGTCACGGAGAGCGTCGCTCGGCTGGCCGAGAACGCTCGCCGTGACACGGATCGTCTCGTCACCGGCCGTCGTGACCTTCGCCGCGAGCAGGTTGTAGGCGCCGAACAGGCTGCCGGTCTTCAGCCCGATCACGCCGGGGTCGACCAGGAGGTCGTTCGTGTTGACGACCTCGCCCGCACCGGGCAGGGTCACGCTCTCCGTGCGGACGATCTCAGCGACGACGGGGTTCGCGAGCGCCGTGGCGGCCAGCGCGACGAGACTCGCGGGGGTCGCGGTGTTCGCCTCGTCGATCCCCGTCGGGTCGACCACGGTGATTCCGGCCAGCCCGCGATCGCTCAGCCATTTCGTGGCTGCCCGCGCGAAGACGGCATCCGTCGGCCAGTACGTGCTGGCGAGCCGGTCGGCATAGTTTCCCGCCGAGCCGATGAGGATTCCCTGCATCAGCTGGTACGCGGTGAGTGTGCCTCCCACGGGGACATCGAGGGCCGACTCGTCGTTCGCGAGATAGTCCCAGTACGCCGCGCGGTCGCTGCGCGTGAACGAGAAGGTCGCACCGTCTTCACCGAGAGCGAAGGGCGCTTCCTCGAGTGCCATCAGCACCGTCACGAGCTTGGTGATGCTCGCCATCGGTGCGACGTCGGTCGTGGATGCCGGGACAGAATCGATTCCTCGCACCGCGACGGCCGCCGATCCGGCCTCGGGCCACGCGACCGTGGACACGGGGGCGGCGATGTCGTCGACCGTCGCAGCGGTCACCGCGGGCGGCACCGCGTACAGGGGCCAGAGGAGGGTCGCGCCGGCGTAGGCGCCGGCCATCGCGAACACCGCGAGGATCGGAACGATGACGCCGGCGCGGAAAGGCGACCGGCGCGGTCGCGTCGCCAGTAGATCGGGCGCCGCCCAGCGGTACGGGTGAGTGGTGTCCTGGAGGTTGTCGGGCGCGAAGCGGATGCCGACGGCATCCTCGTCGACCCACCCCAGCGCGACGCGGGAACCGTTCTTCCGCGACATCGCAACGGGACCCGTCTGCTGCTCACGGAGCGCACGCCGCGATGACGGGGGCGCGTCTTCCATGGTCACCCGCTCAAACTACCCGGTTCTCGCTATGATCGTTTTCACAACCACGGGAGTCCGGTGAGCCGGGCTGAGAGGAAGCGATCCACGCTTCGACCGTCGAACCTGATCCGGATCATGCCGGCGCAGGGAGGAGCAGAAAATGCACACTGTCACGTCCCCATCCCCCGTTTCGACTTCTGGCCGCTTCCGTTGGCGCGTTGTCGACATCGTCGTGGCCAGTGTGATCGCCGTCGCGTGCGCGGCCGTGTTCCTGCTCTGGAACGTCGGCTACGAGGGTCCGTCCTCGATCCTGAAGCCGCTGTTGCCGGGAATCCAGGGCCTGCTTGCCGGGCCGTGGCTGATCGCCGGCGTGCTCGGGGGGCTCATCATCCGCAAGCCTGGCGCCGCGATCTACACCGAGACGGTCGCCGCCGTGATCTCCGCCCTGGTCGGAAATCAGTGGGGCGGTCCCCCGACGATTGTGTCGGGGCTCGTGCAGGGGCTCGGCGCGGAGATCGTGTTCCTGATCTTCCTCTACGGCGTGTGGCGTCTTCCGGTCGCGATGCTCGCCGGCGCCGGGGCGGGTCTTGCCTGCGGCATCAACGACCGCATCCTCTGGTACCCCGGCGCCGACACGCTCTTCACCGTCGTCTACATCACCTCGACCACGATCTCGGGTGCCGTCATCGCCGGCCTCGGTGCGTGGCTGATCACCCGCGCCGTCGCGCGAACGGGTGCACTCTCGCGCTTCGCCGCCGGACGCGAAGCGGGCGTGCGCGTCTAGCGTGGCGGAGGTTTCTCGCGGGGCGGGGTTTCGGCCCGCCCTGATCGAGGCACGCGGCTGGGGTTGGCGGTACGCGACACGGCGCGCCTGGGCGGTGCGGGACGTCACGCTCCGGATCGAGCCGGGCGAGCGGGTGCTGCTGCTCGGGGCGTCGGGCGCGGGGAAGTCGACGCTTCTGCAGGGCTTCGCCGGCGTGCTGGGCGGCGCCGACGAGGGCGATGCCGTCGGCGACATCCTCGTCGACGGGGCGCCCGCCGCTGCCGCGCGCGGGCGGACGGGTCTCGTGCTCCAAGACCCCGACAGTCAGACGATTCTCGCCCGGGTCGGCGACGATGTGGCGTTCGGGTGCGAGAACCTGGGCGTGCCACGGCCGGAGATCTGGTCACGGGTGGATGCTGCGCTCGGCGCTGTCGGCCTCGACGTGGCGCGGAGCCGGTCGACGGCCGCGCTGTCCGGCGGGCAGAAGCAGCGGCTCGCGCTCGCTGGTGTCGTGGCGATGCGCCCGGGTGCGGTGCTGCTGGATGAACCGACCGCCAACCTCGATCCGCGCGGTGTCACCGACGTCGTGGATGCCGTGCGGCGCGTGCTCGATGCCACCGGCGCGACACTCGTCGTCATCGAGCATCGGATCGACGCCTGGTTGCCACTTGTCGACCGGGTGATCGTGCTGGGATCCTCTGGCGGGGTGATCGCCGACGGCACGCCGGATGCCGTCCTCACGACGCGGGGCTCCGAGCTCGCGGCTGCGGGAGTCTGGGTCCCCGGCATCCGCCCCGTGGAGCCGTCGCTGCCCGCGCACCCGCCCGGTGAGGTGCTCGTGGCGGGAGAGCGACTTCGGGTCGGGCGCGCGCGCGGAGTCGCTGTGGCCGGCCCGATCGATGTCGAGGTGCGCGCGGGTGAGGTGCTCGGGATCGTCGGAGCGAACGGCGCTGGCAAGTCGACGTTGGGTCTCACGCTCGCCGGGCTTCTGCCTGCCGTCGGTGGCGCGGTCCGCGCGAGCGCGTCGCTGACGGCGGGTGCGGCTGTGCGGCGCGGTGCGCGCGCGGACGATCCGCTCGCGTGGACGTCGACCGCGCTGCTGACGCGGATCGGGACGGTGTTCCAAGAGCCCGAGCACCAACTGCTGTCGACGACCGTCCGCGGTGAGCTCGAGGTCGGGCCGCGCCGCCTCGGTCTTCCCGAGTCGGAGATCACCGAGCGCGCCGACGAGCTGCTCGAGCGGTTGCGGTTGACGGCGGTCGCGGCGGCGAACCCCTACACGCTCTCCGGCGGCGAGAAGCGGCGGCTCACGGTGGCGGCGACTCTTGCAACCCGGCCGCGGGTCGTCGTGCTCGATGAGCCGACGTTCGGGCAAGATGCCCGCACGTGGCGCGAGCTCGTCGCGATCATCGCCGACCTGCGCGACGGCGTCGACGAGCGCGGTCCCCTCGGGATCGCCGCGATCACGCACGACGAGGCGGTTCTCGATGCCCTGACTGCCCGGCGCTTCTCACTGGAGCCTGCGCGATGAGTCCCCGCGACGGGCACGGTGTGGTGGCCGGTCTCAACCCGGTCGCGAAGCTCGCGGCATCCTTGCTGATCGCTCTTCCCCTCGTCGTGACGGTCGATGCCGTCTCGGCCGGCGTGGCTCTGCTCCTCGAACTCCCGCTGCTGCTGATGGCGGGCCTGGGGTGGCGACGCTTCTGGGTGCGCACGCTTCCGCTGTGGATCGGTGCGCCCGCGACGGCGGTCACGATCGCGTTGTACGGTGCGACGAGTGGCGCGGTGATGTTCGAGTGGCTGTTCATCCGCGTCAGTGAGGGTTCGCTCGCCCTCGCACTCGCGGCGTTCCTCCGGGTGTTGGCGATCGGGCTGCCCGCCGTCGTTCTGTTCGTGACGGTCGATCCCACGGACCTCGCCGACGGGCTGGCGCAGATCGTTCGGCTGCCGGCACGGTTCGTTCTGGGCGCGCTCGCCGGGATGCGGATGCTCGGTCTCCTCGTGGAGGATTGGCGCGCGCTCGCACTCGCGCGCCGCGCGCGCGGCGTCGCCGACACCGGTCGCATCCGGCGTTCCCTCGGTATGGCCTTCGCGTTGTTCGTGCTGGCGATCCGGCGCGGATCGGCGCTCGCCACAGCGATGGAGGCCCGCGCCTTCGGCGCCCCGAGTCCGCGCACGTGGGCGCGCCCGTCGCGGCTGCACGCCGGAGACGGGCTGCTCATGATCGCCGGACTCGCGATCTCCACGGTCGCCGTGGCTGTCTCAATCGCCGTCGGGACGTTCAACCCCATCTTCGGCCCGGCGTGATCCTGCGGCCGGTCAGGTCGCGTTCCAGAGGTCGCGGTCGTAGGCGAGGCGTTCGTGATCCGGGTCGACGCCGTATGCGGCGATGAGGCCGGGACTCAGTACCGAGGATGCTGATACGCGATGTCATCGCGTAGGCTGAGCGGCGAGTTCGAAGGAGAGCACACATGGAGATCGCTGGAGCATCCGCCCTTGTCACGGGTGGCGCGAGCGGACTGGGCCTCGCCACTGCGCGACAGTTGGCTGCGCGCGGAGCGCACGTCGTCATCATCGATCTCCCCTCCTCAGCCGGAGCCGATCGCGGGGAGGAACTCGGCGGGACGTTCGCCCCGGCCGATGTCACCGATCCCGCTCAGGTCGCCGCCGCCGTCGCTGTCGCGGTCGCGCAGGGACCCCTTCGCGTCGTCGTGAATTGCGCGGGAATCGCCCCGCCCGCCAAGGTGCTGGACCGCGACGGCGCGCCGACCGATCTCGCCCATTTCGAGAAGATCGTTCGCGTCAACCTCATCGGCAGCTACAACGTCATCGCTCAGGCCTCGGCGGCGATGGCGCAGACCGAACCCACCGACGGCGGAGACCGCGGCGTGATCGTGAACACAGCATCCGTCGCGGCCTTCGACGGTCAGATCGGCCAGCCCGCCTACGCGGCGAGCAAGGGCGGCGTACACGCGATGACGCTGCCGATTGCGCGGGAGTTGGCTCGATACGGCATCCGTGTCTGCACTGTCGCGCCCGGGATCATGGAGACGCCGATGCTCGCGGGTCTTCCCGAAGCCGCTCAGACGAGCCTCGGCGAACAGGTTCCCTACCCCGCCCGGCTCGGCCGCCCGGACGAATACGCGGCGCTCGTGATGCACATCGTCGACAACGGCTACCTCAACGGCGAGACGATCCGCCTCGACGGCGCCATCCGGATGGCGCCGAAGTGACCGCCCTCCCGCTCACGGCCACTTTCACCCCCATCTCCGCGGTCCGTATTCAGTCTGCGTGCGGGGGCGCCCCGGCCGTGGCCGCGCGAATCCGCCACAGGCACGGGCAACCCACATCGGCCGGACTGAATACGGACCGGGAACAGCTCGACAAGGAGACAGCGGCATGACCGACTCGATCATCTACACGCGTGAGGGTGCGCTCGCGCGTCTGACGTTCAACCGACCCGCGAGCCTCAATGCCATGGGGTTCGAGATGGGTGGCCGCTGGCGTGATCTCGCCCACGAGATCACGTCCGACGAGACCGTCGGCGCCGTGATCCTCGACGCCGCCGGACCGGCCTTCTGCGCCGGCGGTGACGTCGTCGAGATGGCGACGAGCGGCGCGGCCGGGGCAGACGTCACCGCCGCGGCGCACCGCATCCACGACGGGATCCGCACGTTCGTCGAATCGGACAAGCCCCTCGTCGCCGTCGTCCACGGAGCGGTGGCGGGCGGTGGACTCGGTCTGATGCTGACGGCCGACTACATCGTGGCCGCGCCGCGCGCGAAGTTCGTCAGCAGGTACGCCAACATCGGCCTCACTCCGGACCTCGGCGTCTCGACGCTGCTGCCGGCGGCGATCGGGCAGACGCGGGCGCTCCGCCTCCTCCTCCAGGACGAGACGATCGACGCCGCGACCGCCCTCGACTGGGGTCTGATCGCCGAGGTCGCTGACGATCCCGCTGCCCGCGGCGCGGAGATCGCCGCGTTCTGGATCACCCACGCGACGGCCGCGTTCGGCCAGGCCAAGCGCCTGATCCGCGTGGGAGCCCGCCGTTCCTTCACCGACAACCTCGACGACGAGGCCCGCTCGATCGGCGCCGCCTTCGACACCCCCGAGTCGCGGGCCCGCGTCGCGGGGTTCGCGGCCGCATCCGCCAAGACCGCACCCAAGGAGACCGCATGAGCACCCTCGCCGGCAAGACGATCCTGATGTCCGGTGGTAGTCGGGGGATCGGGCTCGCGATCGCGCTGCGCGCCGCGCGCGATGGCGCCAATATCGCGTTGATGGCCAAGTCCGACACCCCGCATCCGAAACTCGAGGGCACCGTGCACTCGGCCGCCGAGCAGATCCGCGCCGCGGGCGGGCAGGCGCTTCCGATCGTCGGCGATGTCCGCAATGACGACGACATCACCGAGGCGGTCCTGAAGACGCAGGGCGAGTTCGGCGGCATCGACATCGTCGTCAACAACGCGTCGGTGATCGACCTCTCCGGCTCGCTCGACCTCGCCGCGAAGAAGTACGACCTCATGCAGGACGTCAATGTGCGGGGAACCTTCATGCTCAGCCGCGCGGCGCTGCCGATCCTCAAGGATGCCGAGAACCCGCACATCCTGTCGCTCTCGCCGCCGCTGAACACGACGCCGCGCTGGCTGGGCGCCCACACGGCGTACTCGATGGCCAAGTTCGGGATGACGATGGCGACGCTCGGCCTCGCGGCGGAGTTCGCGAAAGACGGAGTCGCGGCCAATACGCTCTGGCCCGAGACGACGATCGCGACCGCCGCCGTGCAGTTCGCGCTCGGCGGCGACCGGATGATGAAGGTCAGCCGTACGCCTGAGGTCTACGCCGATGCGGCCTACGAGGTCATGTTGCAGCCGGCGCGGGAATACACGGGGCAGACGCTGATCGTCGAGGACGTGCTGCGCGCCGCCGGAGTCACCGACTTCTCCGGCTACGCCGCGATTGCCGGTACGCCCGACAGCGCGCTATTCCCCGACATCTTCCTCTAGGCGAAGAGGGAAAGTCAGACGAGGCCGAGGGTGACGAAAGCGTTCCAGACGCCGTCGTCGAGCACATCGGTCGTGACGCGATCCGCCCGGGCCTGAAGCTCGGGATCGGCGTTGCCCATCGCGACGGCGGTCTCGACGACCTCGAACATCTCGACGTCGTTCCAGCTGTCGCCGATGCCGACAGTCCCCTCGACGCCCCGGTCGAGCAGCGCGAGCACCTCGAGGATCGCCGACCCCTTGTTGACGCCGCGCACGGCGACCTCGCCGTTGGATCCGCCGGGCAGCGGAATCGACCCGGGGATCACGTGGAAGCGCTCGCCGAGGTCATTTTCGATGTGGGCGAGAGTGTCCGACTGCATGCTGATGAACGTGCTCTTGACCACGGCATCGAAGTCGAGGCCCTCGATCGGGCGGTAGCTCAGGGCCGGCAACGGGTCCGCGTCGACGTCGAGCCCGAGGCGGCGGAGGTCCTCATCGTGGCGGTCGCGCCGCTGCTGGAAGAACTCATCCGCGAACGCTCCGACACCTTCGCTCGCGTACACGGCCTCGTTCGTCTGCAAGAAGTAGTGGATGCCGTGCTCCTCGAAGTAGCCGACCATCCGGTCGACGTCCTCTCGCGGCATGTGGTGCGATACAACGAGGTCGTCCCCGCGCGTCGCGAAAGCCCCACCGTTCGTGATCGCGCCGTCGAAACCGATCGCGCGTACCGAGGGGTGGAGATCGCCGGCCGACCGTCCGGTGCAGAGGTACACGAGGTGCCCGTTCGTACGCGCCGTGCGGATCGCGGTGACGGTGGAGGGGGCGATGACGGACCCGTGTTCGACGATCGTCCCGTCCACGTCGATGAACACGGTACGGGAGGCGGGAGTCGATGAGGTCACTGCCCCATTCTCTCGCGCCTAGATGAACGGATGCTCCGGGTCAGTGCTCGGGGCCGGTCACGAGCAGGATCGCACCGAGTCCGATCATCATGCCGCCGCCCGTTGCGGTCAGTGTCTCGATGCGACGCGGTGACCGGGCGAACCACGCCCGAGCGCCGGCGGCCATGAACACCCAGATCGAATCGGACACCAAAGCGATCATCGCGAAGACGAGGCCGAGTTCGAGCATCTGCAGCGAGACCGAGCCCGTCTGCAGATCGACGAACTGCGGGAGCACCGCGACGAAGAAGGCGAGCGTCTTCGGATTGGTGATCCCGACGACGAATCCCTGCCAGAGCTGACGGGCGGGGGATGCCGGCAGTGCGGTCGAGGTGACGTCGGCGGCGGCATCGCGCCGGTGACGGATCGCCTGAACGCCCAAGTACATGAGGTACAGCGCCCCGGCGATCTTCAGCACGGTGAACAGTGCGAGCGACTGTGCGATGATCGCGCCGACCCCGGCCGCGACCAGCGCGACGATCGGGATGAGCGCGAGGGTGACCCCGGCGACGCTGAGCAATCCGCCCCGGCGACCGAGGGTGAGCGTCCGGCCGACCGAGAACAGCACCGCGGGTCCGGGGATCATGATGAGCACGATCGCGGCAGCGATGAAGGCCAAAAGGTTGTCGAGAGGGACCACGGGCCCAGCGTAACGACGGATTCCCGCGGAAAGACGCGGGAAAATCGGGAAAGGTAACAATTCCGCGCAAACACTGGCTTGGTGACGTTCCCAGTGCTACCGTGTTACCGATAACAAGCGGAGACGTGCTCGACGAGGAGCCTTTGGGTGCACAGCAGCATCCGTGATTCTCGAAGCCGCACTTCCCTCCGTACAGCGGTGCCCTCGCCCGGGGGCGAACCGTCGGGGGAACTCGACAACCAAGAGAATCACGGAAGGATTCGATCGATGCAACGATCCACCAAGCGCACAGCCATGACGCTCGCGCTGGGCCTGCCCCTCGCGTTGACGCTCGCTGCCTGCAGCGGAGGAACCGGCGATGCCGGCAACGGCGGCGGCGACGCCGGCGGCGACAACACGCTGACCGTCTGGGCCTGGGACCCGGCGTTCAACATCTACGCGATGGAAGAGGCCGAGAAGGTCTACCAGGCGGAGAACCCCGACTTCACGCTCGACATCGTCGAGGTCACGTGGGATGACCTGCAGACCAAGCTCACCACGATCGCCCAGTCGCAGGCGTTCGACGAGCTGCCCGACATCTTCCTCATGCAGAACAACGCATTCCAGAAGAACGTCCTCAACTACCCGGACCTCTTCACTCCGTTCTCGGCGGATGCTGTCGACTTCTCCGAGTTCCCGAAGTCTGTCGTCGACTACTCGACGATCGATGGCGAGAACTACGGTGTGCCGTTCGACTCGGGCACCGCCGTCACCGCGCTCCGCACCGACGTGCTCGAGCAGGCCGGTTACACGGTCGACGACTTCACCGACATCACGTGGGACCAGTACATCACCATCGGCAAGGACGTCCTCGCCAAGACCGGTCAGCCGTTGCTGTCGGGTCTGGCCGGCTCCGCCGACCTCGCGGTCATGATGCTGCAGTCGGCGGGCGCCAGCCTGTTCGACAAGGACGGCAACCCGACGATCGTCGACAACGACGCGCTGAACGCGGCCGTCGACACCTACACCGAGCTCGTCGAGTCGGGCGTGCTCCTCGAGGTCAACTCCTGGGACGAGTACATCGGCACGATGGTCAACGGCGCTGTCGGTGGCACGGTGAACGGCATCTGGATCGTCGGTTCGATCCAGACGGCTGCGGACCAGTCCGGCAAGTGGGCCATCACCAACCTGCCCAAGCTCGACGGCGTCGACGGCGCCACGAACTACTCCGCCAACGGTGGATCGTCGTGGACGATCAGCTCGACCGGCAACACCGAGCTCGCCGAGAAGTTCCTCGCTGAGACGTTCGCCGGCTCGACCGAGCTCTACGACACGATCCTCCCGAAGGCCGGTGCCGTCGCCAACTGGATCCCTGCCGGTGACAGCCCCGTCTACGCGGAGCCGGTCGAGTTCTTCGGCGGCCAGCCGATCTTCCAGGAGGTCGTCGCGTTCGGTGCCGAGGTTCCCAGCAACAACACGGGCGCCTACTACTACGAGGGCCGCGACGCGGTCAGCGCAGCGATGACGAAGATCATCGGCGGCGGCGACCGTGACGCTGCTCTGGCCGAGGCTCAGGCCAACGTCGAGTTCGCAATGCAGTAATGCCCCCGGTGGCCGGGGAGGGTTCACCCTCTCCCCGGCCACACCGGCATAGCCCACCCATAGACGAAAGCGAGACGACGGTGCCTACTGACACGACCGCTCTGTCGCGGTCCGCGCGCAAGAAAGAAGCGCCACCGCTAGACAATTACATCGGCTCGAAGAAGCCGTGGCTCACCGGCTCGAGGCGCCGGAACCTCACCGGCTGGGTGTTCCTCCTCCCCGCCTCCCTGATGATCTTCGTGGTGAGCTTCATCCCGATGATCCAGGCGTTCTTCCTGTCATTGCAGACAGGTCGAGGCAGCCGGCTCGATTGGGCTGACCCGCTCTGGTACAACTTCGAACGCATGCTGAGCGATGAGATCTTCAAGCTCACGATGTTCAACACGTTCCTGTACCTGATCATCCAGGTGCCGATCATGCTGATCCTGGCGATGGTCCTCGCGAACCTGCTGAACAACCCGAAGCTGAAGTTCAAGGCCTTCTGGCGCACGGCGATCTTCCTTCCCGTCGCCGTCTCGCTCGTGTCGTACTCGCTCGTCTTCCGCACGCTCTTCGCGACGGACGGTTTCGTCAACGACATGCTCACCGGCATCGGGCTGCTCGATGGCCCGGTCAACTGGCTCGGCCAGGCCGACACGGCGCGGGCCGTGCTGATCCTCGGACTCATCTGGCGCTGGACCGGGTACAACATGGTGTTCTACCTGGCCGCTCTCCAGAACGTCGACTACTCGAGCATCGAAGCCGCCCGCATGGACGGTGCCAACGCCTGGCAGGTGTTCTGGAACGTCACCGTGCCGCAGCTGAAGCCGATGATCGTGTTCACCGCGATCCTCTCGACCAACGGCACGCTGCAACTCTTCGACGAGTCGTGGGCGCTGACCCTCGGTGGTCCGGCGTACCACACGATGTCGATGTCCCACTATCTCTACGAAGTCTCTTTCCAGAAGAACCCGAACTTCGGCTACGCCGCGGCGATCTCGTACGTCATCTTGATCCTCGTCGCGATCCTCGCCCTGATTCAGATGAAAGTCGGTGACAAGCGTGACTAAGCGACGCTTCCGCGGCCTCCCGGGGTACCTGTTCCTGTCGATCTGGGCACTGTTCTCCCTGTTCCCGCTGTACTTCATGGTCGTCTCCTCGACCAACACGAGCGCCGCGGTGCTCGGCTCGAGCATGTTGCCGGGCGGCGAGCTGATGAACAACATCAGCAAGCTGTTCGCTGCCCAGGATGTCTGGGGCGCGATGGCGACGTCGTTCTACATCGCGGTGGGCACCACGGTCCTCGCCCTGATCCTGTGCTCACTCGCCGGCTACGGCTTCGAGGTCTTCCACTCCAAGGGCAAGGACCGCTTGATGGCGGTGCTTCTTCTGGCACTGATGATCCCGTTCGCCGCGACGATGATCCCGCTCTTCCAGCTGTTCGCGCGGGTCGGCATGATCAACTCGCTCTGGGCGGTCATCATCCCCTCCATCTCGACGCCGTTCCTCATCATGCTGTTCCGGCAGTCGTCGCGGTCGTTCCCGTACGAGATCATCGAGGCCGCGCGCATCGACGGGCTGAGCGAAGTCGCGATCTACGCGCGCATCTACATCCCGACGATGAAGGCGACGTTCGCTGCGGCAGCCGTGATCACGTTCATGATGGCGTGGAACAACTTCCTCTGGCCGAAGGTCATCCTCATCAGCGGAGACATCTTCACGATGCCGATGCTCATCGCCAACCTCGGCGGCGGTTATGTCGTCGACTACGGCGTGCTCATGCTCGGTGTGTTGCTGGCATCGCTGCCGACGATGGTGATCTTCTTCATCCTTCAGCGCCAGTTCGCTGCGGGCATCACGGGGGCCATCAAGTGAGGTTCGACGTCTCCCGTATCGCGGACCCGCGATACGTCTCTGAGGGGCGCCTGGGTGCGCACTCCGACCATCGCTGGTTCCGTGACGCGGGCGAAGCGGATGCCGGAGCAAGCGGGTACGAGCAGTCCCTGAACGGCCGGTGGAAGATCCACTACGCGAACAACGCCGGGGCGACGATTCCGGGCTTTGAAGCGCCGGACACGGATGTGTCGGGCTGGGATGACATCCCCGTCCCGGCCCACATCCAGCTCCACGGCTACGACCGCCCGCAGTACGTGAACGTCCAGTACCCCTGGGACGGCCGCGAGCAGATCGAGCCGGGCGAGGTGCCTGAGCGCTTCAACCCGGTGGCCTCCTACGTGAAGACCTTCACGCTCGACCGCCCGTTGGAGGCAGGGGAGCGGCTCAGCGTCACCTTCCATGGAGTCGAGAGTGCGATCGCCCTGTGGCTCAACGGGCGGTACATCGGGTACGCGACCGACAGCTTCACGCCGTCGGAGTTCGACCTCACGGACGCGCTCCAGGACGGCGAGAACCGCCTGGCGGCACAGGTGTTCAAGTGGACGGCCGCGTCGTGGATCGAGGACCAGGACTTCTACCGGTTCTCCGGCATCTTCCGCGACGTGACCCTCTACCGGCGCCCCGCTGCGCACGTCGAGGACGTCCACGTCCGGACCGTGCTCGACGACGACTTCGCGGGAGCGGAGATCATCGTCGCGACCCAGCTCGTCGGCGACGGCTCGGTGAGCGTGCGGCTCGACGGCGTCGGCGCCCTGGAGGATCGCGGTGACGGTGTCTTCGGCATCCGGATCGACGGACCCCGACTCTGGAGCCCGGAAGATCCGGCGCTCTACGACCTCGTGATCGAGGTGACGGATGCCGCCGGCTCGCTCGTCGAGGTCATCCCGCAGCGCGTGGGCATCCGCCGCTTCGCGATCGACGACGGCGTGCTGTCCCTGAACGGCGTTCGCGTCGTCTTCAACGGGGTGAATCGGCACGAGTTCGGCCTGAACGGCCGGGTCGTCAGTCGCGAGCAGACCGATGCCGATCTCCGGGCGCTCAAGCAGGTGGGCGTCAACGCGGTGCGCACGAGCCACTATCCGAACAGCTCGGCATTCTATGAACTCGCCGACACGTACGGCCTGATGGTCATCGACGAGATGAACCTCGAGAGTCATGGCCTCTGGGACCGGATTCGTCAGCTCGACCGGCCCGTGGACGAGTCGGTTCCGGGTGACAAGCCCGAGTGGCTGCCCGCGCTGCAGGATCGCGCCGCGAGCATGTTCCACCGCGATCGCAACCACCCGAGCATCGTGATCTGGTCGCTCGGCAACGAGTCGTTCGGTGGCACGAACCTCCGTGATGTGGCCGACTGGTTCCGAGGCGTCGATGACCGGCCTGTGCATTACGAAGGCGTGCACTGGGATCCGCGGTATCCGGAAACGACCGACATCACGAGTCAGATGTATACGACCGCCGCGAACGTCGAGGCCTACCTCGCCGAGAACCGCGACAAGCCGTTCATTCTGTGCGAGTACGCCCACGCGATGGGGAACTCCTTCGGCGCCGTCGACGAGTACATCGAGCTCGCCTATCGTGAACCGCTCTTCCAGGGCGGATTCATTTGGGACTTCGCCGACCAGGCGATCGAGCTCACCGACCGGTACGGCCAGACCTTCCTCGGCTACGGCGGAGACTGCGGCGAGTCGCCGCACGACGGTGACTTCTGCGGGAACGGCATTTTCTTCGCCGATCACTCGCCGACGCCCAAGCTCCAGGAAGTGGCGTATCTCTATCAGGGGATGCGGATCCGCATCGGTGCGACCTCGTTCGAGGTCGACAACCGGCTGCTGACCACCTCGACGAGCGCCTACCGTTGTGTCGTGACTCTCGCTCGCGAGGGCGTTGTTCTCCGCGAAGAGGTCGTCGAGACGGATGTCGCGGCGCAGACGACCGGCGAGGTCGCGTTGCCGTTCGGTGCGCCGGATGGACCCGGCGAGTACACGGTCGATGTCACCTTCCGGCTGCCGGCCGCGACCAGCTGGGGCCCCGAGGGGCACCGGGTGGCCGGCGAGCAGACGGTGTGGACGGTGGACGGCCCGCCCGCGGTGATCACGCGCGCTCCGGCGCCCGAGCTCATCCGCGGCACGCACAACATCGGTGTGCGCGGCGACGGGTTCTCGACGCTGTTCTCGACGCTCTACGGCGGCCTGGCCTCGTATCGCTTCGGGCAGAGCGTTGACGGCGGGCGTGAGCTACTGGCATCCATGCCGAAGCCGAACTTCTGGCACGCGCCGACGGCCAACGAGCGCGGTTGGGGCGGTCCTTTCGAGGACGGCCAGTGGCTGCTCGCCAGCCGCTACGCGCGCATTCAGAACCCGATGACGTCCACGCGCGTGCGCCAGGACGACGAGTCGGTGACCGTGTCGTATCGGTACGAGTTGCCGACCCAGCCGGCAACGGCCGTCGAGGTCGACTATCGCGTCGACGGGGCGGGCCGCGTCGAGGTGACGCAAACCCTGCGGCTCGTCCCGGGGCTTCCGGAACTCCCGGAGTTCGGGATGCTGCTGGCGGTGGATGCTGACTTCCACCGGCTCCGCGTCTACGGTGAGGGACCGGAAGAGTCCTACATCGACCGACGTGGCGGCGCGCGCCTCGATGTCTACGAGCGCGATGTGCGCACCGAGCTGACGCCGTACCTCCGGCCGCAGGAAGCGGGCAGCCGCACGGGTGTCCGCTGGGCGGAGATCACCGATCGTCGCGGCGCCGGCATCCGTGTCGACAGTGCGGGCGGGATGGAGTTCTCGGCGTTGCCGTGGACGCCGTTCGAGATCGAGAACGCCGAACACCACACCGAGCTTCCGCCGATTCACCGCACCGTGTTGCGCCCTGCGCTGATGCGGCGTGGCGTCGGTGGTGACGACTCGTGGGGCGCGCGGACGCTGCCGGAATATCGGCTCCCGCGTTCGGGTGAACTCGTGTTCCGGTTCGGGTTCCAGGGAATCTGACGTGCTCGAGCGCGCGTCGTCGATGCGAGACGTCGCCCGCATGGCGGGCGTCTCGCTGCAGACGGTGTCGCGCGTCGCCAACGGCGAACCGTACGTGGCCGACGCGAAGCGAGAGCGGGTGCTCGCGGCCATGCAAGACCTCGAGTACCGCCCGAACTCGGCGGCGCGGGCGATGCGGCGTGGTGCCTACCGGTCGGTGGGAGTGGTCTATCACTCCCTCCACTCGGTGGGCACCCACCGCTCGCTCGAGGAGATCTCCGAACGCGCCGCCGGCCACGGGTACGGCACGACGATCATGCCGGTGGCCGCGGCATCCGGCCGTGCTGCGAGCAGCGCGTTCACACGGCTCGGAGAGATGGCGGTGGACGCCGTCATCGTCGTCTTCCCGTCTCCGTTCGGGCTCGATGCGACCCTCGAGATCCCGACAGCGGTGCCCCTCGTGGTCCTCGGTCCGCCGCAGGGCGGAGGGTCGTCGTCGGTCGGCTTCGACCAGGACGGCGGCGCCGTGCAAGCGATCGAGCACCTGCTCGAGCTCGGGCATCCGACGATCCATCACGTCGCCGGACCGGCCGACAGCTTCGCCGGCGCCGCGCGCACGGCGGCGTGGCGCCGCTTGCTGGAGGCCGACGGGCGGAGGATCACGGCGTACGGCCACGGCGACTGGAGCGCCGAGTCCGGTTACACCCTCACCCGGCGGATGCTGGAAACTGAGCGCCCGTCCGCGATCTTCGTCGGCAACGACCAGATGGCGTTGGGGACGTACCGTGCGCTTGCGGAGGCGGGACTGCGGGTCCCCCAGGACGTCTCGGTGGTCGGCTTCGACGATGTCGACGAGGCACCGATGTACGCGCCGCCGCTGACGACCGTCGCCCAGGAGTGGGATGGGCTCGGCCGCGAGTCGCTCCGGATCGCTCTCTCGATGACCCGCGGCGGCGCACCCGAGGACGTGAATCTGCCGCTACGTCTCATCGTGCGGGACTCGACCGGGCCGTACCGTCCCGCCTGAGGTCAGATCAGGCCGTTGCGCACGAAGGCGTGATGGATGCCGTCGGCATCGAGGAACACGGCGCGGCGGTGGAATTCGGGAGTCATGCTGTCCTTTCCGGAAAACGGGCGCATATTGCCGCATCCGGAGTATGGATGCGGCACCATGCGCCCGCGATTGTCAGGTCAGGCCTGCAGCGACGCGCCGTTGGTCGCGATGACCTCGGCGTACCAGTCGAACGAGCGCTTCTTGAAGCGCTCGAGCGTGCCCGTGCCGTCGTCGTTGCGGTCGACGTAGATGAAGCCGTACCGCTTGCTGAGCTGCGCGGTCGACGCGCTGACGACGTCGATGCAGCCCCACGTCGTGTAGCCCATCAGATCCACGCCGTCGGCGATCGCTTCACCGACCGCCTCGAGGTGGGCCTGCAGGTAGGCGATGCGGTAATCGTCGACGACGGTCTTCACCCCGTCGATCTCGACGAGCACGTCCTTCGCGCCCAGACCGTTCTCCACGATGAAGAGCGGCTTCTGCCACCGGTCCCAGAACTGGTTGAGCACGATGCGTAGGCCGACGGGGTCGATCTGCCAGCCCCACTCCGATTCCTTGAGCGTCGGGTTCTTCACGCCGCCGAAGAGGTTTCCCTCACCGATCTGGCGCTTCGACTCGTCGACCGTCTCGCAGATCGAGGAGTAATAGCTGAACGAGACGAAGTCGACCGTGTTCTCCTTGAGGAGGGCTTTGTCCTCGTCGCTGATGACGAGTTCGACACCCTGCTCGCGCAGGCTCCGCAGGTAGTAGCCCGGATACTCGCCGCGCACGTGGATATCACCGAAGGCGAGGTTCGTGCGCTCGGTCGTGAGCGAAGCGAACACGTCGTCCGGGTTCGGGGTGAGCGGGTAGACGGGCATGGAGAGGACCATGCATCCGATCTGCGCGTTCGGTGCCAGTTCGCGGGCGATCTTGGTGGCCGACGCCGATGCGACGAGCTCGTGGTGCACGGCCTGGTACAGATCGGACTTCACGCGTTCGCGACCGGAGTCGTCGATCGAAATGACGACGTTGTTGTTGAGCACCTTGTCCACAGCGACCGCGTGGGCAGTGTTGCCGGGATTGCCCATGGCCAGCAGTCTAGAAGCCCGAGTGCGTCGGCGGGTGCTGTCGGAAGACTCCGGGCCACATCGCCTCGCTCGCCGCCTCGGTCGGCGTGACGAAAGCAGGCTGGATCGACCCGAGGCCGCCGTTCACGCCACGCGCGCGCCGATTCAGCCTGCACCTCGCACCGATGCGGCCGCTGCTCAGGTGCCCGGCGATACCCTGGGAACATGACCGAATCTGAATCCACCCCCGTGCGCAGCACCGGCCCCCGGCAGGTCCGCCCGCGCACCGAAGGCTGGACGCAGAAGCTCGATGCCGACGGCAAGCCGCTCCTGCAGTTCGCGGCGCCCAAGAAGGGCATGCCGCCGGTCCACCTGGCCGACCTCACGCCCGACGAGCGCGTCGCCAAGGTGAAGGAGCTCGGGATGCCGGGCTTCCGTGCCGCGCAGCTGGAGAAGCACTACTTCCAGCACTACACGTCCGACCCCGCCCACATGACGGATCTGCCGGCATCCGGTCGTGATGAGCTGGCCGCCGGCATGTTGCCGCACCTGCTGACCGAAGTGCGACGCCTCGAGACCGACCGCGGCGACACGATCAAGTTCCTGTGGAAGCTGCACGACGGCGCCCTCGTCGAGTCGGTGCTCATGCGCTACACCGGCCGCATCACGCTCTGCGTGTCGTCGCAAGCGGGCTGCGGCATGAACTGCCCGTTCTGCGCGACGGGGCAGGCCGGGCTCACCCGGAACATGTCGGCGGCCGAGATCGTCGAGCAGGTCGTGCGCGCCAATCGGTTGATCGCCGAGGGCGGTCTCGGTGACCCGCGCCGCGTCGGGCACGAGGACGAGCGCGTCACGAACATCGTCTTCATGGGGATGGGTGAGCCGCTCGCCAACTACAACCGCGTCATGCAGGCCGTGCGCACGATGGTCGACAAGAAGCACGGACTCGGGATGAGCGCCCGCGGCATCACGGTCTCGACCGTGGGTCTCGTGCCGGCGATCAACAAGCTCGCCGCGGAGGACATCCCGGTGACCTTCGCGCTGTCGCTGCACGCCCCCGACGATCTGCTGCGCGACGAGATGATCCCGATCAACTCGCGGTGGAAAGTCGATGAGGCCCTCGACGCTGCCCGCGGCTACTTCGAGAAGACCGGGCGTCGCGTCTCGATCGAATATGCCCTGATCAAGGACATGAACGACCACGCGTGGCGTGCCGACCTGCTCGCCGACAAGCTCAACGCCCGCGGGCGGGGCTGGGTGCACGTGAACCCCATCCCGCTGAACCCGACGCCGGGTTCGGTGTGGACGGCGTCGGAGGTCCCCGTGCAGAACGAGTTCGTCCGGCGTCTCAACGAAGCCGGCATTCCGACGACCCTCCGCGATACGCGCGGCAAAGAGATCGACGGCGCCTGCGGGCAGCTCGTCGCGACGGAAGAAGACCAGGCCGTCGCGGCCGGGGTCCCGACCGACTGACCCCCGGCATCCACCGCGCCGGTAGCGTGGAGACATGGTCAACTATCGCTATCTCGGTAACAGCGGCTTCAAGGTCTCGGAGATCACCTACGGCAACTGGGTGACGCACGCGTCGCAGGTCGGCAACGAGGCCGCCATCGCCACGGTCCACAAGGCGCTGGATCTCGGCATCACGTCGTTCGACACCGCCGACACGTATGCCAACACCGCCGCAGAGGTCGTCCTCGGCGAGGCGCTCAAGGGTCTCGACCGCGCGGACTACGAGGTCTTCACCAAGGTCTATTGGCCGATCGGCAAGAAGGGCCCGAACGATCAGGGGCTGTCGCGCAAGCACATCTTCGACGGCATCCATGGGTCGCTTCGCCGACTCAACGTGGACTACGTCGACCTCTACCAGGCCCACCGCTACGACTACGAAACCCCGCTCGAAGAGACGATGCAGGCGTTCGCGGACGTCGTGCGGCAGGGCAAGGCGATGTACATCGGTGTCTCGGAGTGGACGGCGGAGCAGTTGCGCGAGGGCGCCGCGCTCGCGAAGGAGCTGAAGTTCCAGCTCGTGTCGAACCAGCCGCAGTACTCCGCGCTGTGGCGGGTCATCGAGGGCAAGGTCGTGCCGGCCTCAGAAGAGCTCGGCATCTCGCAGATCGTCTGGTCGCCGATGGCGCAGGGGGTGCTGAGCGGCAAGTACCTTCCCGGTCAGCCGGTACCCGAGGGATCGCGCGCGACCGATGAGAAGAGCGGTGCGAACTTCATCTCGCGGTTCATGAAGGACGACGTCCTCACGGCCGTGCAGAACCTGAAGCCCATCGCGGAGCAGGCCGGACTCACGCTGCCGCAACTGTCGATCGCCTGGGTGCTGCAGAACCCGAACGTCGCCGCGGCGCTCGTCGGCGCGTCACGTCCGGAGCAGCTCGAGGACTCGGTCAAGGCTTCCGGCGTCGTGCTGGATGCCGAGGTCCTCTCCGCGATCGACGCCGCCCTTGCGCCGGTCGCCGTCACCGACGTCGAGCAGACCTACACCGTGTCGCCGAAGGGTCGGCCCGCCTGAGCCATGGGGGTGACGAGCGCCGGGATTCTCCTCTATCGGCTCGCCGAGAGGGAGATCGAGGTGCTCGTCGCCCACATGGGTGGCCCGTACTGGGTCGGGAAAGACGCGGCAGCGTGGTCCATTCCCAAAGGGGAATACGACCCTGAGGTCGAGTCTCCGCTGGATGCGGCGAAGCGGGAGTTCCGCGAAGAGCTCGGCGTCGAGCCGCCAGAGCGCGCCTACGCCGAGCTGGGGAGCTTCGTGTACTCCTCCGGCAAACGGGTGACCGTTTTCGTCGCCGAGGGAGCTGACTTCCCTGCATCCGGTTTTACGTTCGGTGAGTTCGAGCTCGAGTGGCCCCCGCGTTCCGGCCGGAGGCAGAGGTTCCCCGAGCTCGATCGTGCGGAGTGGATGCCGCTCGGCGCCGCGCACCCCCGACTGGTGAAGGGTCAGCGGCCCGCGCTCGATCGTCTCGCGGAGTATCTCGCCGCGGCCTCGCAGTGATCGCGGGTGTTAGCGCTTCTTGGCGGGGGCGGAAGACACGTCGAGCTGCTCGTGGAGGCCGCCGAGCGAGGACCAGGCGCTCGCGGTGCCCTTCGCGGCATGTTCGGCTCCGCGCACAGCGCGCTCGTCGGCCCATTCGTTGAGCACGTGCCCGCGGTGACCGCGCACGTGCTCCAGCACAACGTCGGGAAGTCCCGCGGCGCGGCGGGCATCGCGCGCGATGATCAGTTGCTCCAGGAGATCGCGGTTCTTTGTGGGAGCGCCGGTGGAGGTTTTCCAGCCGCGCCGCCGGTGAGCATCCATCCACGACGAATACGTGTCGATCGCGTACTTGGAGTCGGCCTGCACCAGAAGATGCGCGACATCGGCGTGATCCTCGATCGCCTTCAGCATGCCCAGGAGCTCACCGATGTTGTTCGTGCCCTCCGGCAATGCGCCGGCGGCCCAGTGCCCGTCCTCACCGACCCATGCCCAGCCGGTCGGCCCCGGATTGCCCTTGCACGCGCCGTCGGTGGCCACGGTGTACGGCTTATCTGTCACCCCTCGACGGTAGTCGATCAGGGGCCGGCGAGCTCACGCCGCCGCATCAGCAGGAGGGCTGCCGCGGTTCCCCCGACCGTGACGAGCGCCACCCACCAAAGCCCGCGTAGGTCGACATCCCCGCCGCTCGGAACCGGTGTCGCCGCGAAGGGTGACACGTGGATGAGCGCGTCGGGGAAGGCGAACAGCGGCCCGAAGAGCCCGACGACCAACCCTAGGATGACCAGGCTCCACGACAGCGTCATCGTCGCGCGCGGGGCGAGCACGAACACGAGGGCGCTCAGTGCGAGGAAGACCGCGGCCGCTCCGGCTTGGCCGGCGCCGGTGACCACGGCATCCATCATCAGCTCGGCCGGTGCAGCGTCGACCGAGGCGAGTCCGAGCGCGGCGCCGATGATTCCCGCGCCGATGATCGCGATGATGCCGACCGCGGCGACCAGCAGGTATCCGCTGAGCCATCGCACGCGCGAGAGCGGCGTGGCGAGTACCGCTTCGGCGAGACCTCGCATCTCGTCCTGCCGTGCGCGACACACGAGTTGCACCGCGCAGCACCCCGCGAGCACGCCGAGCATGGTGAAGAAGATGACGATCGACCCTTGGGCGAGCGAGCCCTGTTGCGCGACGGCCTGAAGGATCTGCTGGATCGACGGGAGGTCCTGCGCGATATCGGCGAGCACGGAAGCCATTTTCGTCGCCAGGATGCCGATGACCAGTCCGCCCACCGCCCATCCGGCGATGGCCGCCCAGCTCAGCCGCCAGAGCAGCCCGGTGTGCGTCGACAACAGTCCGCTGGCTTCGGCCGGCCCGCGCCGGTCGGGGAGGGCGCTCGCGCCGACATCCCGCTGGACGGCGATCGCGCCGGCCACCCCTGTCACCACCACCGCGGCGGTGAAACTCAGCAGGAGGGGAGCCGGGCTGTCGTCGGCGAAGGGGCGCGTGTGTTCGGCCCAGCCGAACGGCGACAGCCACGCGAGCGGAACGCTCTCGATCCGAGCCAGATCGGCGCTCGGCGTGCCGATCGCATTGCCGAGGCCTGCGACGAGGTAGCCGATCATGATCGCCCAGATGCCGATCGCGTTCGCCGCACGAGCCGTCTGCACGAGCTGCGCCGCCAACAATGCGACACCGAGGAAGACCACGCCGACGCTCGCCGTGGCCAGTCCCACGAGCACCGCGCCCCCGATCGCCTCGCCTGAGCCGACGAAGACCGCAGCGACCAGCGTCGCGAGCAGGATATTCGCGGCGAGGCCTTCGATGAGCGTTGCGATCAGGGGCGCGGTGCGGCCGGCCGGCGTCGCCGCGATGAGGTCGCCGCGCCCGGATTCCTCCTCGCCGCGGGTGTGACGCACCGCCAGGAACGAGCTCATGAATGCTGCGGCCATCGCGAGGAACGGAAGGATCAGGAACACCAGGAACGCGCCCTCGTCGGCCCCCGACGGGAGCCCGCGGAACAACAGGATGACGGGATTGACCATGACGGTCGCCAGCAGCGCTTCGCGGTGCGCGAGTGTGCCGAAACTGCTCTGCACGCCGGCGAAGGCGGATGCCGCCAGCAGCACCGTCCCGCCGATCCACATCAGCAGCTGCCAGCGGTCGCGGCGCAATCGGTGGTGAAGGAGCGCGCCGACACCGGTCATCGCCGCTCCCGGCGTTCCCGTCGGGTGGCCGGCGCGGCCTCGGCCGGCGCCGCGTCATCCCCCGGCGCCGCATCCCCGTATTGCCGAAGGAAGAGCTCTTCGAGGCTCGGCGGCACGATCTGCAGCCCCGTTGCCCCGGCGGCGGCAATCGCCGGAAGCGCGGCGGTCACGGCATCCGAATCGAGTGTGAAAGTGACCCGCCCATCGATCGTGCGTCGGTCGTGTGCCCCCGGGATCTCGGCCGACGCAGCGACGCCCTCGGCGACGAAGGAGACCTGGGTACGAGTGAGGTGGCGGAGCTCGGCGAGCGTCCCGGATTCGACGATGCGGCCGGTGCGGATGATCGACAACCGGTCGCACAGGACCTCGACCTCCGACAGAATGTGGCTCGACAGAAGGACGGTCGCCCCGTCGCCGCGCACGCGCCTGATCTCGTGCCGGAAGACGACTTCCATCACGGGGTCCAGGCCGCTCGTCGGCTCGTCGAGGATGTACAGATCTGCGGGCGCCGCGAATGCGGCGATCAGCGCGACTTTCTGGCGGTTGCCCTTCGAGTAGGCGCGTCCTTTCACCGTGGGGTCGAAGTGAAAGGCATCCATCAGTCGTGCCCGCTCAGCGCGGTAGTGATCGTCGTGGCGCGTCACACCGCGCAACCGCGCCAGGAGGTCGATCGCCTCGCCGCCGGAGAGGTTCGGCCACGTGCTGACATCACCCGGAACATACGCGATGCGACGGTGCAGCGTCGCGGCAGATTCCCACGGATCGGCATCGAACACCGTGACCTGGCCACCCGTCGCGCGAGCCAGGCCCAACAGGATGCGGATGGTCGTGGACTTGCCGGCCCCGTTCGGTCCCAGGAATCCGTGAACGTGGCCCGCGTCCACAATGAGGTCGAGACCGTCGAGTGCGAGGGTATGGCCGTAGCGCTTCTGCAGCCCTTCGGCGCGGATGACGGTGCCCATGAGCAGACGCTACGCCCGATCGGGTCACCGCGCGAGAGGACATGCGTCTCCGCTCTCGTGTATACGAAAGGGTGATCGCTGTGACTGTACGTCGACTTCCGTTGGCTTTATGTATACACTGGGCGAGAAGCGACGAGGAGGTGCAGCGCATGAGGGCCAGTGACCGCGCGTACCGCACGCTTCTCGACGAGATCCAGTCCGGCGCCCTCGCGGCCGGCGCCGTCCTCGGTGAAGTCGAGCAGTCCACGCGGCTCGGCGTCAGCCGCACGCCGCTGCGCGAAGCCCTCGGACGCCTGGTCGCCGATGGCCTCGTCGTCCAGGCATCACCCCGTGTCACCGTCGTCGCCGACATCGACACCGGTGACATCCGAGAGCTTTTCGAGGTGCGCCGCGCTCTGGAAGAGACCGCTGCGCGGTTGGCGTCCGCTCGCGGCGATGCCGCGCTGTTCGCCGCGCTCGCCGCCGAGTTCACCGACATGGATGCAGCCGCAACTCCCGACGCGTACTACGAGCTCATCGCACGCTTCGACGCCGCGCTCGATGCCGCGGTCGCCAACGACTATCTCACCGGGGCGTTGCGGACCATCCGCACGCACCTCGTGCGCGTGCGCCGCCTCGCCCGCGACAATCCGGCGCGCCTGGCGGCATCCGTCGCGGAACATCGGCTGATCGCCGCCGCCGTGGCCGACCGCGATGCCGACCTTGCCGCGCACGCCACGCACGTCCATCTGCACAATGCGCTGACCAGCATCCTCGGATCGCTGGAGAGCGACGAGACACCGACCGGAAGGGTCCCCGCATGACCGTCACACATCACGTCCGCGTCCACCGGAGCGAGGAAGAACTCGCCCGGGAAGACCAGCTCGCGTTCAAGATCGCCCAGGTCGCCGTCGACCCGGTCGAGGTGGAACCCGAGGTGGTCGACATGATCATCAACCGCGTGATCGACAATGCGGCGGTGGCCGCGGCATCCCTCACCCGGGCGCCGGTCAGCGCCGCGCGGGCGCAGGCGCTCGACCACCCCGTGTCGCGGAACGGCGCCGGCGCGAGCGTCTTCGGCACCGAAGAACTCTCGAGCCCCGAGTGGGCGGCGTGGGCCAACGGTGTCGCCGTACGCGAACTGGACTACCACGACACCTTCCTCGCGGCCGAGTATTCGCACCCGGGCGACAACATCCCGCCGATCCTCGCGGTCGCCCAGCACATCGGTGCCGACGGCGCCGCGCTCGTCCGGGGGCTCGCGACCGGATACGAGATCCAGGTCGACCTCGTGAAGGCGATCTGCCTGCACAAGCACAAGATCGACCACGTCGCCCATCTCGGCCCCTCCGCCGCGGCCGGCATCGGCACGCTCCTCGGATTGGATGCCGGGGTCATCGCACAGGCCGTCGCCCAGGCCCTGCACACCACGACCGCGACGCGCCAGTCGCGCAAGGGCGAGATCTCGACGTGGAAGGCGCACGCTCCCGCCTTCGCCGGCAAGATGGCCGTCGAAGCCGTCGACCGCGCGATGCGTGGTGAGACGAGCCCGGCGCCGATCTACGAAGGCGAAGACGGCGTCATCGCCTGGATGCTGGACGGCCCGCAGGCCGCCTACGACGTCCCGTTGCCGGCCACCGGGGAGGCCAAGCGCGCGATCCTCGATTCGTACACGAAGGAGCACTCGGCGGAGTACCAGGCGCAGGCATGGATCGACCTGGCCCGGAAGCTCCACGGCGAACGCTCCTTCGACCCGGCCGATGTCGCCGCGATCGTGCTGCACACTTCGCACCACACCCACTACGTGATCGGCTCGGGCGCGAACGATCCCCAGAAGTACGACCCGACCGCATCGCGCGAGACCCTCGACCACTCGATCCCGTACATCTTCACGGTCGCGCTGCAGGACGGCGGCTGGCACCACGTGGACTCCTATCTGCCGTCGCGCGCACAGCGCGCCGATACCGTCGCGCTGTGGCAGAAGGTCACGACCGCGGAGGATGCCGAGTGGACGCGGCGCTACCACTCCGAAGACCCGGCCGAGAAGGCCTTCGGCGGTCGCGTCGAGATCACTCTGACCGACGGCTCGACCATCGTCGATGAGATCGCTGTCGCCGACGCCCACCCGCTCGGCGCCCGCCCGTTCGCGCGTGCGGACTACATCGCGAAGTTCCGGCTCCTGGCCGAGCCCGTCCTGACTTCCGCCGAGATCGACCGCTTCCTGGATCTCGCCGAGCGCCTGCCCGCACTCACCCCCGCGGAGGTGCGGGAGCTCAACATCGTCGCCCGCGACGGCGTTCTGGCCTCCGCCCCGTCCCCGACCGGCCTGTTCTGATGCCGGCCACCGCGCTCTCCCCGTACCGTTTGCAGGATCAGACCACACAAATCGTGTCGGTAGACGGCTCTCGGGGCCCGGGCCTGTGGTCTGATCCTGCAGTCGGTACGCGGGCGCGGCGAGACGTCGCGCGGAAAGGGAAGAGCTGATGTTGTATGCACAGACGCCGGCCGCTGAAAAGCGGCGGATCCTCCGGGAGCGGCTCGCCGCAGGCGAGATGCTGCGGTTTCCGGGCGCCTTCAATCCGCTGTCGGCACGGCTCATCGAGCAGAAGGGCTTCGACGGGGTGTACATCTCGGGCGCCGTCCTGTCGGCCGACCTCGGCCTCCCCGACATCGGCCTGACGACGCTGACCGAGGTCGCCGGCCGCGGTCAACAGATCGCGCGCATGACCGATCTCCCCGCGATCATCGACGCCGACACCGGCTTCGGCGAGCCGATGAACGTGGCGCGCACGATTCAGACCCTCGAAGACGCGGGCCTCGCCGGCACGCACATCGAGGACCAGGTCAATCCGAAGCGCTGCGGTCACCTCGACGGAAAATCGGTCGTCGACGAGAACACAGCGATCAAGCGCATCCGCGCCGCAGTCGATGCCCGCCGCGACCCGAACTTCCTCATCATGGCGCGCACCGACATCCGCGCCGTCGAAGGGCTGCCCGCCGCGATCGACCGCGCGAAAGCGCTGGTGGATGCCGGGGCCGACGCGATCTTCCCCGAGGCGATGAAGGACCTCGGCGAGTTCGAGGCCATGGCCGCAGCCCTGGACGTGCCGATCCTCGCGAACATGACCGAGTTCGGGAAGAGCGAACTGTTCTCCGTGGACCAGTTGACGGATGCCGGTGTTCAGCTCGTCATCTGGCCGGTGTCGCTTCTGCGGATGGCGATGGGAGCCGCGGGCCGAGCTCTCGATACCCTGACGGAAGCCGGTCACCTCACGAGCCGCCTCGACGAGATGCAGCATCGCGCCGATCTGTACGACCTGCTCGACTACGAGTCGTACAGCCACTTCGACACCAACGTCTTCACCTTCCAGATCGACCGATGACACCTTTCGCCCGGCGACCGGGTGATGAGAGAGGATCGAGCACTATGACGGACATCAAGAAGGGCCTTGCCGGGGTTGTCGCCGACGTCACCGCGGTCAGCAAGGTCAACCCGGAAACGAACTCGCTGCTCTATCGGGGATACCCGGTGCACGAGCTCGCGGCGACGCAATCCGCCGAGGCGGTCGCCTACCTGCTGTGGAACGGCGAGCTCCCGGATGCCGCTCAACTCGCCGAGCTGCGGGCCACCGAGCGCGCCCACCGCGCCCTCGCCGATGACGTGAAAGCCGTCATCGACCTCACCCCTCTGGGGGCGCACCCGATGGACGAGATCCGATCGGCGGTCAGCGCCCTCGGCGCGCGGGACCTCACCGGGACGGGGTCGGTGCTCGACGCGAGCGGCACCCCGGAACAGAACCTCGAGCGCAGCATCCGCCTCTTCGCGGCGCTCCCGGCGATCGTCGCGTACGGGCAGCGCCGCCGCCGCGGACAGGACCTCATCCCGCCGCGCGATGATCTCGACTACGCCGCCAACTTCCTCTGGATGACCTTCGGCGAGGAGTTCGACCCCGTCGTCGTCGACGCGTTCAACCGCTCGATGATCCTGTACGCGGAGCACTCGTTCAACGCGTCGACGTTCACCGCGCGCGTCATCACGTCGACGCTGAGCGATCTGTACTCGGCTGTCGTCGGTGCGATCGGGGCGCTCAAGGGGCCCCTGCACGGCGGGGCGAACGAAGCGGTGCTGCACATTTTCGACGAGATCGGGGATGCCGACAACGTCGTGCCGTGGCTCGAGACCGCCCTTGCCGAAAAGCGCAAGATCATGGGCTTCGGGCATCGGGTCTACAAGCATGGAGACTCGCGTGTGCCGACGATGAAGGCGGCGCTCGACACGCTCGTCGCGTACTACGACCGTCCGGATGTCGAGGCGCTCTACGCCACGCTCGAGTCGGAGTTCGTCGGACGCAAGGGCATCTATCCGAACCTGGATTATCCCTCCGGCCCGGCGTACAACCTGATGGGGTTCGACACGCTCACCTTCACACCGCTCTTCGTCGCGGCGCGGGTGGTCGGCTGGACCGCCCACATCATGGAGCAGACGGCGGCGAACGCCCTCATCCGCCCCCTGTCGGAGTATGTCGGCCCCGACGAGCGCCACATCGACGGATTCGTCGACGAAGTCGGTACGTCCACGATTTCGTTGCGCGCCGTCGAAGCCGCCGGCTGACCACGGAAGACACAGAACGGCCCCGGATGCTGAGCATCCGGGGCCGTTCTGCAGTCGACAGAAGTCAGGCGATCAGACCTCGACCGTGGCGCGGCGACGCAGGACCATGACGAGGCCCGCCGCGAGCAGACCGAACGCGAGCACCGACACGAACCCGATCGGGAACGTCCCGCCGGTAGCCGCCAGCGTGCCGTCGGCCAGGACGGTCACCGCGAGGCGCACCTCGCCCGTTCCCGAGGTCAGCACCAGCGTATGTGCGCCAGGGGTGAGACCCGCGGGCACCGTGACCGTGAAGGTCACGTCACCGTTCGCATTCGCTGCCGGGATGCCGGTGATCACGATCGGGTCGCTGAACAGCGTCGCCGCGATCTGCTGACCGGGCAGGAGGCCCGCGATCGTGACGTCGAACGACCCGCCCTGCTCGACGCGACCGGTGCCGTACTCGATGTCGGCTGCCTCGAGCGCAGCGCCGAGTTCGGCGTCGGTGGGGCCGCCGGTGCTCGGCAGCTCACCACCGGGGGTCTCACCCGACGCGATCGCGGCACGGCCGAGCGGTGCCGGATCGACGACATCGCGCGAGGCGAAGTAGGCGACCGTGGCCTGCAGGTCGACCTGGCCGGTGTCGGTGCGCTCGGTGCCCTCGGCGAAGGTGACGAAGTTGTCGCCACCTGCCGCGAGGAACGAGTTGGTTACCACGGTGAACCTATCGGCCGGCGCAATCGGTGTGCCGCCGAGCGTCATCGACACGATGCGCTCACCGCGCGGGGCGGTGGGGTCGTACGTGTAGGCGAAGCCCTCCGAGATCCCGAGGTGCAGCTTCGGCCGCGACGAACCGTCGGGCTGCCACTGCTCCTCGAGCACAGCCTTCAGCTGCGCTCCCGTCAGGTTCACCGTGACGAGCGTGTTCGCGAACGGCTGCACATTTGCGACGTCGCGCACGGTCACGGTGCCGTCGCCCGCCTTGATGAGGTCGGCGCGGAGTCCGCCCGGGTTCATCATTCCGATCTGCGCCGGGGTGCCGGCGTAGTCGTCGTTCGATGTCGCCCACAGGTACAGGTCGGCGACGGTGTTTCCGAGCGTCGATTCGACGCCACGGTCCGAGCCCGCCGTGCCGCCGCGGGTGATGCTGTCGCTGATGCGACCCACCTCCACGGCGCCCTCGGTTTCGGCGACAGCCACGGCATCCGCGACGATCTGCGCCACGGTCGGGTCCGCGGGGTAGGCCGCCACACCGTTCGTGACGAGCGGTACGAGCGACGGCGTGACGGAGACGAGCTCCTTCGAGTCGGTGTCGACCGAGATGTCGAGCTTGCCGAGCGTCGTGCCGTACTGGTGTGCCTGGATGACGGGGCGAGGGCCTGCGGGACCGGCGACCTCGCAGGTGAACGACTGGTGCGTGTGCCCGGTGACGATGGCATCCACCTCGGACGAGGCTCCACGGATCAGCTCCCCGAGCGCCGTCGTGTCGCCGGCGACGGCGTCGCAGGTCGCGGTGGCGGGACCCTCGTGGGTGAGCAGCACGATCACATCGGCGAGGTTACCGGCCGTGATCGTGTCCGCGACGCGGTTGACCGCTTCGAGCTGGTCGCCGAACTCGATGTCGGCGATTCCGGTCGGGGTGACCATGGCGGCGGTCTGCTCGGTGACGGTTCCGATGAAGGCGATGCGCACACCGTCGACCGTCTCCACGCGGTATTCGTCGAGAGCGGGCGTCTTCGTGCCCTTCAGATACACGTTGGCACCGAGAGAGAGGTGGCTGCCGCCGAGCCCCGGGGTGACACGGTCGGTCAGATCGGCGAAGCCGGTGTCGAACTCGTGATTGCCCACGGCGCCGACATCGAGACCTGCGGCCTTGAGCGCGTCGATCGTCGGTGTGTCCTGCTGGACGAACGACGTGAACGTCGACGCGCCGATGTTGTCACCGGCAGAGACGAACAAGGTGTTCGGGTTCGCCGATTCGAAGGCGTCGACGGCCCCGGCCAGGACGGCGGCCCCGGCTTCGCCGTTTCCCAGGTTCTGCTCGATACGGCCGTGGAAGTCGTTGATCGTCAGCACCTGGATCTCGGTGGTGCCGTCCTCGACCGGAGTGCCCTCGAGCGCGAAGAGCGTTGTCGTGCCGGAGACCTCGTTGGCGACGGCCAGCAGCGGCTCACCGGTCGTGGAGCGCTCCGCGGGGATGAAGGTCACACCTTCCGCACCGAGGTCGAGGGAGGCGTCGGTGGGCTCTTCGCCGGCGGTGAAGTCGCGGTTGTTCACATACGTGACGAACCGGGATGCTGCGGGATCGGTGATGTCGTAGACCATGATGCCGCCGACGCGCTCGAGGCCGACGAAGGCGTACGCGCGGCCATCGACGGTGCCCACGGCGACGTTCTCGGGCTCGGGGCCCTTCGACGCGCTGCGGGTGTCGAACCCGGTCTCGTCGTGACCGGAGTTGAAGTAGTCGGGGAGAGCTTCGGCGGTGATCTGCTCGAACTGGTCGCCGGAGTCGAAGACCCGCTCGCCGTCGGTCGTCCAGATCGAGAACGACCGCGAACCGTACGCGTACAGCTCGCTGTAGCAGTCGGCCCCGTCGGCGATGCCGAGGTCGGTGGCGATCTTGAGTCGGCCCAGGTCCGCGTCCGCGGTGAGTGCGGCGAGGGGGCTGTCGGTGCAGATCGGCGACTGCTCCTTCTTGCCGAGGTCCTTCACGCGGGCCTCGTCGATGTAGTCGCCCCACTCGCGGGCATCACCCTCGTTCGCGGTGACGAGGTAGGTGGTACCGGCTGCCTCGTAGGAGGTCATCCCGTCGGGCATGTAGATGCCCTTCAGTCCGGGGAACGTCGCGATGTCGATCGCAGCATCCCGGTCGCTCGCGTCGAGACCGTGACCGGCGACCCCGTGGTCGGCGAAGCCGAGCGAGTACAGGTCGGTGACGGTCGCCGAGGCGAGGTCGACGACCGCGATCGCGTTGGCCTCCTGGATGGCCGCGTACGCGGTGCCGCCGTCGACGGTGATGTACTCGGGTTCGAGGTTGCGGCTGACGCGGTTCGCCGACAGGGGCGCGTCACCCTGGTCGGGGGCAGCGACGTCGGGCCCGAAGACGCGCACGCCCTCGGGGAGGTTCTCGCCCTCGAAAGCGCCGAAGCCGGCGAGACGGACGGCATCCTGCGCGGGAGCCGTCTTGCCGGCGGGAAGCGTGACGATGCCGATCGATCCCTCGGGATCGGCGGAGAAGTCGTCGGCGGGCTCGCCCTCATTCGCGACGACGGCATACGTGCCGTCGGCAGAGATCGTCACCATGTCGGGCAGAGCGCCCACCGTGACCGAGCCGAGGATGTGGGCATCGTCGGCATCAGCGTCGAAGAACACCAGGGCGCCGGGCGTCGTCTTGGTCGGGGACTCGAGGGCGATGACACCCAGGCCGTCGGCGCGGACGGCGACCGAGTTCGCGACGCCGTCGCCGGCGATCTCGAACAGCTCGACCGGCGCGGTCGGGTCACTGTAGTCGAGCACCGTGATCGAGCCGGCCTGGGCGTTGACGACGAACAGGCGGTCACCGTGGGCGGCGACGATCTCGGCTGCGGATTCGGCGAACGCCCCGGTCGCGTGCGTGCCGATCGGGGTCAGGGTCAGGGCCGCGTCCTCGGCGGAGTGCACGAGGGGCACGGGGATCGCCGTGTCGGCGACCGCGGCGGTGAGCGGAGTCAGGGCGAGCGTGCAGGCGAGCGCGGCCGTAGTGGCCACGGCGACCGCACGACGTCGGACTGGCGAAGGCATAGGTGTCCTCAAGTCGATCGGGAAGGGATGCCCCTTGCCTACCGACGCGCGGTGGCCCTCGAGTGGACCACGGGTGAACGGACGGCGTCTGCCGGGGGGCTTGAGCGGTGCGAAGGTGGACGCCCCGATCTCCGGTGCATTTAGTAGGACGTCCATGTAAACTGGAGCGGTGCCAGAAGCCGGCACGAACGCATCAGGATGCCTCACAAGGACGTGACTGAATGAGCATGACGACCACACCCACCACGGCCGCACTCGACCTCGAGGAACGCACCGCAGTGCTGCAGGCGGTGCGCGAATTCGCGCAGGCGCGGCTCGCGCCGCACGCCCTCGAATGGGACGAGAAGAAGCACTTCCCGCGGGCCGAACTCGGCGCCGCGGGCGAGCTCGGGCTCGGCGGACTCAACGTCCGTGAGGACGTCGGGGGTTCGGCCTTCGCCCGCATCGACTCGGTCGCAGTCGTCGAAGAGCTCGCCTACGCCGACCCCGCGGTCGCGGCGTACATCACGATCCACAACATGGTCGCGTGGATGATCGACCGGTACGGCACCGAGGCGCAGCGCACCCACTGGCTGCCGCGACTCGTCGCGATGTCCGACTTCGGCGCCTATTGCCTCACGGAGCCGGGTGCCGGGTCGGATGCCGCCGCCATCACGACGTCGGCCATCCGTGACGGCGACGAGTTCGTCCTCACGGGCGTCAAGCAGTTCATCTCGGGCGGCGGGGAGGCCGCGGTCTATGTCGTCATGGCCCGCACCGGCGAGCCGGGCGCGAAGGGCATCTCCGCGTTCCTCGTGCCGGCGGATGCCGGGGGCCTCAGCTTCGGGCAGAACGAGAAGAAGATGGGATGGAACGCCCAGCCCACGCGGCAGGTGATCCTCGACGAGGTGCGCGTTCCGGCATCCGCTCTGCTCGGAGATCTCGGGGGCGGATTCACCATCGCGATGTCGGCGCTGAACGGCGGTCGCGTCAGCATCGCCGCGTGTTCGCTCGGCGGTGCGCAGTGGGCACTCGACAAGGCGATCCGCTATGTGCACGAGCGGTTCACGTTCGGGGAGGCGCTCGCCGAGAAGCAGGCGGTCGTCTTCGCCCTGGCCGATATGGCGACGCAGCTCCGCGCGGCGCGCGCGCTCGTCCGCGATGCCGCGACGGCGATGGACACCCACGCGCCCGATGTCGCCCTGCAGTGCGCGATGGCGAAAAGGTTCGCGACGGATGCCGGCTTCGCCGTCGCGAACGAGGCCCTGCAGCTGCATGGCGGCTACGGCTACCTGCACGACTACGGCGTCGAGAAGGTCGTGCGCGACCTGCGGGTGCACCAGATCCTCGAGGGGACGAACGAGATCATGCGCGTGATCATCGGCCGCGAACTTCTGGGAGGCTGAGCCCATGAGCGAGTATGCGACGATCCTCACCGACATCCGCGGCCGAGTGGGCTGGATCACCCTGAACCGTCCGGAGGCGTTGAACGCCCTCAATACGCAGGTCATGCGCGATGTCGTCGACGCCGCCGGCGCGTTCGATGCCGACCCCGAGATCGGCGCGATCGTCGTCACCGGATCCGAACGGGCTTTCGCGGCCGGCGCCGACATCAAAGAGATGGAGTCCCGCTCGGGACTCGACATGATCATGGATGACCACTTCGGCCTGTGGGCGCGGTTCGCCGCCGTCCGGACGCCGGTCATCGCGGCGGTGTCCGGCTATGCCCTGGGCGGCGGATGCGAGCTCGCCATGATGTGCGACATCATCCTCGCCGCCGACTCGGCCACGTTCGGTCAACCCGAGATCAGCCTCGGCGTGATCCCCGGGATGGGTGGCACGCAGCGCCTCATCCGCGCGGTGGGGTATTACAAGGCCGCCGAGTTGGTGCTCACGGGCCGCATGATGGGCGCCGACGAAGCCGAGCGGGCGGGCCTCGTCTCGCGCGTCGTGCCGGCGGCTGATCTTGCGGCCGAAGCGGAGAAGACCGCGCAGGCGATCGCGACCAAGTCGCTGCCGTCGGTCTATGCGGCCAAGGCGGCACTGGACGCCGCAATGGAGACCACGCTGGCCGAGGGGCTGCGCTTCGAGCGGCAGGCGTTCGCCGCGCTTTTCGACACCGCCGACCAGAAAGAGGGCATGGCAGCCTTCCGCGAGAAGCGCGCGCCGTCGTTCGAGAACCGCTGACGTCGGTCAGCTGCCGGGAGCGATCGGATCACCGGAATTGCGTCGCAACCGCGTCAGCAACGAGATGAGCTCTTCGGCGTCGGCGGCCTCGAGCCCGGGCGCGGCGAACACGCTCTCATTGAGCGCGCGGGTGGCCTGAGCCGCGAGATCGCGGCCGGCCGGCGTGAGAGCGACGAGCGTCGCCCGCCCGTCGCTCGGATGAGCCTCACGGTGGACGAGCGCGGCCGACTCGAGCCTGTCGACGGTGTTCGTGACGCTGGTCTGGTGTACCTGCAGTCTGCGCGCCGCGGACGACAGCGGCATCCGGCCGGTCCGGGTGAAGCTCAGCAGCTGCAACAGTTCGTAGCGGGCGAACGTCAGGCCGAGCGGCTTGAGCGCGTGCTCGACCCGCGCGAGCAAGAGCTGGTGGGCGCGCATGATGCTCGTGACGGCCGTCATGCCGCCGGCGGCATCGGTCCATCCGTGCGCGATCCACTGGCGCCGCGCCTCGGCGATCGGGTCGAGCTCGATGGGATCGGTCACGAACGGCTCCTCTCGTCAGCTTCACGCTACCGGTGTGACTGTGCCTGCGCGGGTGAGACTGAGTCTCTGCTCTCGTGGCACTCCGATTCAGGCATGAGCCCATAGACTGATCGGGTACGAAGGAGAACCGATGAAGATCCTGGTGCTGGTCAAGGAAGTCCCCGACACCTACGGCGACCGCAAGCTCGACCTCGAGACCGGGCTTGCCGATCGGGCGGCGTCCGATCGCGTGCTCGACGAGATCGGTGAGCGGGCCCTCGAAGTGGCGCTGAGCCACGCCGACGCGCACCCGGGTTCCGACGTCACCGTCGTCTCGATGGCGTCTGCGGCGGCTTCCGCCACCGTGCGGAAAGGACTCGCGATGGGGGCGGCATCCGCTCTGCAGATCGTGGATGACCGGCTGGCCGGCGCCGACCTCGGTGTGACGGCGCGCGTCCTCGCCGCCGCGGTGACACGCGCCGGATTCGACCTCGTCATCACCGGAAACCTCTCGACCGACGGCTCCGGGGGAGTGCTCCCCGCCATGCTCGCCGAGCACCTGGGCGTACCCCACGCGACCGCGCTGTCGGCCGTGACGATCGCTGATGATCGCGTCTCGGGCACACGCTCGAGCGACGCGGGCGTCGCGCAGATCAGCGCGCCGCTGCCAGCCGTGATCTCGATCACCGAAGCGCTGCCGGATGCCCGGTTCCCGAACTTCAAGGGCATCATGGCGGCGAAGAAGAAGCCGTTCGAGACCGTGTCGCTCGATGACCTCGGCGTCGACGTCGACCCGGCGCTCGCGTCCCAGTCGATCATGACGACGGTCAGCGAGAAGCCGCCCCGCGGGGCCGGCGTGAAGATCGTCGACGAGGGGGATGCCGGCGACAAGCTCGCCGCCTTCCTCATCGAAAACCGACTGGCGTAAGGGAGAGTGTGATGGTGGATTTCGCAGCGGACTCGGTCCTCGTGCTGGTGGAGGTCACTCCGGCGGGCGAGCTCGCCACGTCGACGGCCGGGCTCCTCGGCGCCGCGGCCGCAGTCGGGACCCCAGTCGCGCTCGTCGTCGCGGGTGTGGACGCGCAGGCCTCCCTTGCGGCTGCCGCCGGTGAACGGGGAGCCGCCGTCGTGCTGACGGCCGACCTCGGCGGCGCCGACACGGCGCTGTCGGTGCCGCTCGTCGATGCGCTCGCCGCCGCTCACGCACTCGTGCGTCCCGCGGCAGTCCTCGTCTCGAACTCGATCGAGGGGCGCGACATCGCGGGTCGGTTCGCGGCGCGCGCCTCGCTCGCGCTCGCAGTGGATGCCGTGGGCCTCACCCGTGACGACGACGGCATCCTCGCGCAGCACTCCGTCTACGGCGGATCGTTCAACGTGACCTCCGCGCCGACGTTCGGCGCGCCCGTCATCACGCTCCGTCAGGGCGCCGTCGACGCGCGGGCCGAAGCTGTGGCCGCGCCGGTCGTCGAGCCGCTCGTGGTCACGCCGTCGGGGGCCGCCGCGGCCACGATCGAATCGTTCCAGGCGGAAGTCGCGGCATCCAGTCGTCCCGAACTCCGTGGCGCGGGCAAGGTCGTCTCGGGCGGGCGCGGACTCGGCTCGCAGGAGAAGTTCGTCCTCGTCGAGCAGCTCGCCGATGCGCTCGGCGCGGCGGTCGGAGCTTCACGCGCCGCGGTGGATGCCGGGTACATCCCCTACGCGGCCCAGGTCGGGCAGACCGGCGTCTCGGTCTCGCCGCAGTTGTATGTCGCACTCGGCATCTCCGGCGCGATCCAGCACAAAGCCGGCATGCAGACCGCGAAGACGATCGTCGCGATCAATAAAGACGGCGATGCGCCGATCTTCGACATCGCCGACTTCGGCATCGTAGGTGACGTGTTCACGGTCGTCCCGCAGCTGATCGCCGCCCTTCAGGCCAAGAAGGCGTAGCGCCGATGGCCTCGTTCCCCGGGCTGCGCCGCGGCCTCCCTCGCGTCGTCGGGGGTGACCCCTGGCCGCCGGCATCCGCCGTCCCTGTCGCCGAGATTGCTGCGGATGCGGGGATTGCCGCTGAATCTGCTGCGGCCGCTGACGGTACGCCGGTCGCTGAGCGTGGCGAAGCGGCGCCTCGACCGTCCGACCTCTCGACCAGCCCGGGGGGCGTGAGTGCCCTGGGCCCCGACCAGGTGGCGCAATCTGCGCCCGTGGCGGCCGCGTCGGGGCAGATCGCGACACCTGTGGCTGATGGCGGGCCCGCGCTCGTGCGGCGGGGGCTCCCTCGCGCGGCGCACGGCGAGCCCTGGCCCCCAGCGGACACGGCGCCGCGCGCGCCCGGGCTTGCAGGGCAGGTGGCGCATCCGGTGGGGTCCGTCGCCGGGGTCGGGCAGGTTGTGACCCCCACTGTGGATGCTGCCGACTCAGCCCCCGGACAGGTGGCGGAATCTGCCCCCGTGGCAGCACCGTCTGGGCAGATCGCGACACCTGTTGCCGACCGTGCGGCCGCGCCATCGGCACCCGCGCCGGCAGCGCGGGCCCCGGCATCCACCGAACCCCCACGCGCACCGCTCACCGTGCCGCAGACGGTCTGGGCGGGTCGCGCCGCGTACCACCGGCCGCCGCGCAAGCCGGAGCCGCAGAAACTCGGACCCTTCACGAAGGCGCAGTGGGCCGGCGCGGTCATCATCGGCGGAGGCGGACTGCTGTTCGCCGCGGCGCTTGCGGTCGTGTTCGTTCGGGCCTTCCTCAGCCTCGATGTCATGCAGGACTTCCTCGTGACCTACCCCGGCGAGTACCACCTGCCGGAGGGCGCGCCCGTGGGGTTCCCGGCGTGGCTCGGGTGGCAACACTTCTTCAACGTGTTCCTCATGGTCCTGATCATCCGGTCGGGGCTCACGATCCGCACCGAGAAGCGGCCATCCGTCTTCTGGACGCCGAAGAACAACCCGAAGGGCAAGACGAGCCTCACGATCTGGTTCCACCAGTCGCTCGACATCCTGTGGCTCGTGAACGGCGTCGTCTTCCTCGTGCTGCTCTTCGTCACGGGCCAGTGGATGCGGATCGTCCCGACGAGTTGGGACGTCATCCCGAATGCTCTCTCGGCGGCCCTGCAATACGTCTCGCTGGACTGGCCGACCGAAAACGGCTGGGTGAACTACAACTCGCTGCAGCAGCTTGCCTACTTCTCGACGGTGTTCATCGCGGCGCCGCTCGCGGCGATCACCGGCTACCGGATGAGTGGTCTCTGGCCGAAGAAGAATGCGCGACTGTCTGCGGCGTATCCGATCGATTGGGCCCGCAAGGTCCACTTCCCGGTGATGCTGTTCTTCGTGGTGTTCATCTTCATCCACGTCGCGCTCGTGCTGGCGACCGGCGCACTCCGCAACCTCAACCACATGTACGCGGCGCAGGGATCGGTCGACGGTGTCGCCTATGCGGACAACTGGACCGGATTCTGGATGTTCTTCGCGTCGCTCGTGGTCATCGCAGCGGCGTGGGTCGCGGCCCGCCCGCTCGTGCTGGCGCCGATCGCGCGCCTCTTCGGCAACGTCAGCGGGCGCTGACCGCTCGCTCACACCGCCGGCATCCCGGTGCCCGTCGGCCTCCTCAGCCGTCATGAACTCCGCAGAATGCAGCGATCTCCGCAGGCGATCGGCCGGATGGGTGCGGAGATGTCGACATTCTGCGGAGATCGCGCGCGCCGAAACGGCACGGGGATGCCGGCAAGGGGATGCCAGCGGAGCGGCGGGTCAGCGGGTGAAGCGGACCTCGGTCAGCGTCTCGCCGAGGAACGGCTCGGTGTGCGTGGCACCGTCGAGCGTGAACCCGTTGCGCGTGTAGAACCGGTGGGCGCGGGGGTTGTCCTCGGCGACCCAGAGATAGACGTCCTCATCGGGGTGCACGGCGGAGTCGAAGAGCAGCTGACCCGTGCCGGTGCCGTGGAAGGCATCGAGCAGGTAGATGAAGTACAGCTCGCGGGCACGCGGCGCATCGCGATCGCGGGCCGGGCCCGAACCGACGAAGCCGACGATCTCGCCGTTCGCGAGAGCCGCGAACATGCGGAAGTCCTCGCCCTGCGCGGCCCAGTGGGTCCACAGTTCGGCGAGACGCTTGGGTGACACCTTCTCGAGTGCCGCTTTGCTGATGAGGTGGTCGTAGGTCTCGTGCCAGCACGTCGCGTGGACGCGGCCGAGAGCTTCGGCATCCACGTCACGCACGGGACGGACGACGATGTCGGTCTGCGCAGTTGAATCCACGGTGGCTTCCATGGCCAGACTCTACGTCGACCCTATGAAAATCTGAAATCGACGGATGCCGCCGCCCTCACGTCAGGAAACACAGGCTTTCGCGCTAGCATCGCGCTTCGTGAATGTGTGGTGGCGATCCCTCCTGACGATCTGGCGCGCGAAGGTGCTTCTGCACCGGCGTGGGCCGATTCCGCCGCACAGCGTGGGTCGGATCCGGCTGCGCACGATGCCCACCGACATCGACCTCCTGGGACACATGAACAACGGCCGCTACGCGTCGCTGTTCGACCTCGGTCGCTTCGACCTGCTCATCCGCACCGGCATCTGGGATGCGATGAACGCCCAGGGCTGGTACGCGGTCGTCGCGAGCGAATCGGTCACGTTCCGCAAGTCGCTGCAGCTGTGGCAACGCTTCACGGTGGAGTCACGCCTCTACGGGCACGACGACAAAGCCGTCTATCAGATCCACCGCGCCGTGGTCGATGGCGAGGTCTACGCAGAGATGATCGTGCGCGCGCGGTTCCTCCGCCGCACGGGCGGCGTGGTGAACACCGAGGAGCTGTTCGAGGCTCTGCACCGTCCGGACGACCTGCCGCCCCTGCCGGACTGGATCACGGAGTGGGCGAAAGCCTCGGCTCTGCCCTCGACGAAATCGCCCGCGCCGAGCGTCTGGAGCTGACGCACGTCGCGCCGCGCGCACGGATGCCGTTAGCCTCAACGCGTGCTCTCCGTTCTCGTCCGCGCCGGCCGCGTGTGGCTCGCGCACTGGCCTGCGCTGCTCGCGTGGCTGCTCGGCGGGACGCTCGTGCACTTCCTGGTGCTCAAGCTCGCGTCCTTCGTCGGCGCGCAGAACGCGGTCGGTGGCATCCTGCTTCTGCCGGTTGCGGCCCTTGCGCTGCTGATCGCCTACGTCGCGATGTTCCTCGTCGTGCGCGACGGGATGCCGGGCCTCCGCGGCCTCGCACCGCTCCCCAGCGACCCGACCGAACGGCGTGACGCGTTCCTCAGCGGTGTCCTCGGCGGCATCTTGCCGTTCGTCGCTTTCTACGCCGCGTGGGGGTTCATCCGTGAGGACGTGATCACCTACACGAACGATGCGTTCGAGTGGCAGTTCATCTGGGGGTTCAGCGCCGCCCTGAACGGCCGCGACTTCGACAGCGCCGGGACGATCGACGACCTCGGCATCAATCCCTTGACGATCGGCCTTCTGGTCATCGCGTTCGTGGGACGGTGGGCCTACAAGCGCTACGGAGATCGAGTGCCGCACACCTTCGGGTCGCGCCGTGTCTTCGGGGTCGTTGCGGTCTACCTCGAAGCCTTGTGGGTGTACCTCGCGGCCTACCTCATCACCGACCTCGTCGGCCTGGTGACGGGGTGGGTCGAGACGCGACAAGGCACCGTGTGGTTGGGCGACCTTCGTGACGGACTGACCGGATGGCTCGCGCCGCTGGGCATCCTGTGGGACGGCGTGGGGTGGCTCCTCGGCGAAGTCGGCGGGATCATCCTGCTCCCGCTCGCCTGGTTGACGATTGCCGGCGTCATCTACGGGCAGGCGGTGAAGGCGACGACGCCGCGGCTGAGCGGGACGCGTTTCACCCGCGTGCGGGCGCGGTACGGTTCGATCCCGGCGCGCGCGCGTCGACGCATCTCCGACTTCTGGGACAGCCTGGTCGTCTCGCGCTTCCGGCCGGTCGTCGCGGCGATCGTGCTGATGTGGCGCGCCGGGCCCGTCCTGATCGGCGGATACATCTTGCTGTTCACGGTGGTGGAGTTCGGCCTGCAATGGCTCTTGATCGGTGTCTCGCGCGCCCTCGGGCCGCACGAGTATCTGGGGTTCTGGGTGCCGATGTCGGTAGCGCTCGTCATGATCGCCACGCTCCTGGTCGAACCCCTCCGTGTCGCGGTGATCGCAGCGACATACGACCAGACCGTCACCGCCCTCGCGGATGCCGACCGCTCAGCGGGTGACGTCGAATCGCACGTCAGTGGCAACAGCGTCGGTGTCGCGGCTACTCGTGATCGCGACGAGCAACCGGTCGGGGGCATCGCCCGGCAGCAGGACGAGACCGGAGAGGTCGAACGGGACCGCTGAGCCCCCATCGTCGGTCGCGCTGGGGCAGAACCCGAGCTCATCGTCGTCTCGATTCCAGTCCAGCGAGTAGTTCGGCCACCACTCGCGTCCGGTCTCCGGGTCGATGAGCACCGGGACGCTGCACTGGATCGCATCCTGACCGGGTGCCACACGCACGCGGACGACGACCGGGTCGCTCCCGGACGGGGCGCCGATCTCCTCCGGGTCGATCGATGTGATCTCCGGCACCTCGAACTTCCAGTCGCCGACGAGCGTGCCGGAGTCAGCGGGTACGTCGCGCTGGGCGTTGCGGACGGACCCGAACTCGATCGTGTCGAACGCCCACACCCCCACCGGGATCAGAACGACCAGTGCCGCCAGCGCGAGGGCGTTCCGGCGCCACCACCCGGCGCTCACGGGTTCGTCCAGGCGGTGTCGGGGAGGGCGAACTCGGCCGCTCGCTCGAGGGTTGTCAGATCGACCGGCAGCTCGATGACGGCGGACCCCTGCTGATTCTCGGACGGGGAGAGTCCGGGGAGGGGGGTCCCGACGGACAGCTGCAGAACCGCCTCGGCGGCGCGATCGTCGCCGGCGATATCCGGCGGGAGTTCGAACACGAGGGTTCCCGACTGGGGGATGCCGACGTGCAGGCCCCAGCCGCTGATCGCTGCGTCGGGATCGTAGGCTTTCACTCTCTCGCTCGCGAGGAAGGTTCGATCCCCGACCCTCAGGTAGGCAAGGCCCAGCGATGCGGGCTCGCGTTCGATCAGGGCCGCATCGAGCGAGACGACGAGCCAGGTGCCCTCGGCGAACCACCCGCCCGTCGACACTCGGTCGGCGCGCTGCACCTCGTGGACGGTGACGGCGAGATTGTCGGCATCGATGGGTTCCCCGAGCTCCGCCACGACGGGGAACGGGTCGGCGAGCCGCTGCTCACCATCGGGAGTCGCGCCGGCGACGAACCACGCCGCGACCACCATCGCCAGGGCGATGATCCACGACACCGCCCGCGTCATTCGTCGGACTCCGATCCGGCATCTTCGAGCGGCACCGTGACCGTCGCGGCCGGGGCGTAGTCGCCCCAGTCCTCGCCCGTGTAAAGGAGCTGGCCGGTGATGAGCGCGGCATCCTGGACGACGAGGGTCAGATTCTCGCCTTCGTGATAGTCGTCCGGGCCCACCGCCCACGTGTAGACCAGCAGCGCCGGCACATTCGGCTGCAGCCAGAGCGGCGATGTCTGGTCGTCTTCCCGGACCACGGCGCCCGCGGGGCGAGAGTCTCCTTCGCGGAGTACCGCCTGCAGAAAGCTCTCCGATCCAGCCGAGGACAGGGGTCGATCCCACAGGTTCTCGACCTGCGCGAGCACGACGAGAAGGCGCTCGCCACGATCGCTGTCCAGGGTGACGCCCGAACCTTGGAGGGAGTCGATCAGGACCGCGCGCTCCACGGTGACCTTCAGCTGCGCGCTCGTATGGACGTCGCCCGCTGTCAGTTCGGGAAGGGTCGGCTCGGCGACGGCCACCGGCGCGAGCCCGCCGAAGGCGGCGGTCACGGCGAGGAAGAGTCCGGTGCCGATCGCGGCGAACCACTTCGTGGGCACCCGATCGGTCGCCTTCTGGAGCCGGGCGAAGCGCGACGGGCGCGGCGTCGCGCTCTTCTCGTCCGGGCCGGGGGGCATCCTCACTCGCTCAGGCTATAAGGCCCGCTGTCGTGAAGGCATCCGCGATCGCCTCACGCACCAGACGGATGCCGGGACGCGATGCGCTGGAGCGACGCTCGGCGGTGAAGATCTCGCGGGCCGGATCGCCCGGCAGCGGCGTGAGGGTGACGGGCGCGGCCCCGCCCGCCCACAGCAGATCGGGAAGCATGCCGACGGCGTGACCGGCCGCGATGAGTGCGACGTGCGCGCCGAGGTCGGCGAGTTCGTAGCGGACGTCGGGTTCGAATCCCGCCGCCCGACACTGCTGCACGGCCCACTCTCGTGCCGCCGTCCCGGTGGGCTCCAAGACCCATGCGCGGTGCGCGAGCGCTGCGAGCGGGGCGCGGGATCCGTCGGTGGCGAGACGCACCGGGTCGGTGCCCAGCGCCCGCCTGTCGAGTCCCGGCCGGAGCTCGCGGGTGAGTCCCGGGTACTGCTCGGCGATCGCGAGGTCGAACCCGCGCGCCGCCAGCTCGAACAGTCCCTGTTCGGGCGGAACTTCGACCAGTTCGACACGGAGATCGGGCGCGCGCTCGCCGAGGAGCGTGAGCGCGGCCGGAACGACGGCGTGCGTGGCGGTCTGGAGGACGGCCACGCGCACCGGCGCGATGCCGGGCTGCAGCTCTTCCAGCTCTCCGCGGATCCGCTCGTCCGCCGCGAGTGCCCGCGCCGCGTGCACGGCCAGGGCCTGGCCGTGCGCCGTGAGGCGCACGCGTCGCCCGTCCGCGACGAGCAGCGGCACCCCTGCATCCCGCTCCAGCTGGGCGAGTTGCTGCGACACGGTCGACGGGCTGTAGGAGAGGGCCTCGGCGACAGCCGCGAGGGTCCCGCGGAGGGCGAGTTCGTGCAGCAGGCGCAGGCGACGCAGTTCGAACACGGCAGCCGCCTATTCATCGATGAAGGTGAACAATATTGATCGTAGATCATCGCTTTTCATGAATCATGGTCGTGCCGCACGCTGAACGGATGGAGACGAGGCAGTCTGGGGACAACGCGAGCGCCGAGACGGCTTCGCACGAGGAGGCCGGCATGCCCGAGCAGAACCTTTCGACACGGGTGCAACAGTCGATCGCGCTGGCGGAGCGCTGGGTACAGGAAGCCGCTCACGTCGCCGCCGACCCCGCCGCAGAACGCCTCGCGGGCGTGCTGAAAGACCCGCACGGGCTGCCCTTCACGATCGGATTCGTCGACGGAGTGATGCGGCCCGAGTCGTACGCCGCCGCGGCCGCGAATCTGCAGCGGGTCGCGCCACTCGTGCCGGGCTTCCTGCCCTGGTATCTGCGCGGAGCCGTGCGCCTCGGGGGCGCGGTCGCGCCCGTGCTCCCCACCCCGGTCGTTCCGATCGCCCGACGCGTGTTGCGCGAGATGGTCGGCCACCTGGTCGTCGACGCGCGCCCCGACAAGCTCGGGCCCGCGATCGCGAAGCTCCGCTCCGCGGGCGCACGATTGAACCTCAACCTCCTCGGTGAAGCGGTCCTCGGCGAAGCCGAAGCCAAGCGCCGGCTCGACGGCATCCATGACCTCATCCACCGCGACGACGTCGACTACGTGTCGGTGAAAGTGTCGGCGATCGCGAGCCACATCTCGATGTGGGCCTTCGACGAAGTGGTCGAGTCGGTCGTCGAGCGCCTCCTGCCGCTGTATCTGACGGCATCCGCCGATGCGACCTTCATCAACCTCGACATGGAGGAGTACCGCGACCTCGATCTCACGATCGCGGTGTTCACGCGCATCCTCGAGGACCCGCGGCTGCAGAGCCTCGAGGCCGGCATCGTCCTGCAGGCCTACCTCCCCGATGCGTTGCCGGCGTTGCAGCAGCTGACCGCATGGGCGCAGCAGCGCGTGGCGGCCGGTGGGGCCCGCATCAAGGTGCGCCTCGTCAAAGGCGCGAACCTCGCGATGGAGCGGGTGGATGCCGTGATGCACGGCTGGGACCTTGCCACGCACGCGAGCAAGCTCGACTCCGACGCGAGCTATCTGCGGTGCCTCGATGAAGCCCTGCGGCCCGAGCACACGGATGCCGTGCGCATCGGCGTCGCCGGCCACAACCTGTTCGACATCGCCTACGCGTGGCTGCTCGCGGGCGAGCGTGGCGTCACCGACTGCGTCGAGTTCGAGATGCTGCTCGGCATGGCCCAGGGGCAGGTCGCGGCGGTCAGCGCCGACGTCGGTCACGTGCTCCTGTACGTCCCGGTGGTCCGGCCGGACGAGTTCGACGTCGCGATCAGCTACCTCGTACGGCGCCTCGAGGAGAACGCGTCGAGCGAGAACTTCCTTTCGGCCGCGTTCGATCTGCACGATGACCCGCGTCTGTTCGCGCGCGAGCGCGACCGCTTCATCGCCTCGGTGGAGCGCGCCGGCGATCCGGCGCTGCCGGTGGGGGCCAACCGGCGGCAGGACCGGGGCGCTCTCGCGGAGGCTCCGGCATCCATTCAGCGCACTCGCGAGACGGGCGAGCATGCGGCGGAGGGGCTCACCCAGGCCGTGCTCGGCATCGCCCGAGCGGGGCAGGAATATGTCGAGACGGCCGTCTTCTCGCCGCGTGAATCGGCGCAGCCCACCGAGGGTGCCCCGGGCTTCCGCAATGCGCCCGACACTGATCCGGCACTTCCCGCGAACCGCGCATGGGCGCGGGAGATCCTCGGCCGGGTGGCCACGTCCGACGCCGGCGAAAGGACGATCGCCGCGGCCCGACTAGACGATCCCGTGGCTCTCGAAGAGACCCTCCGCCAGGTGCGCACGGCGGGAGCGGCATGGGGTGCGACGCCGGCGGCCGAGCGCGGGCTCGTCCTTCAGGGTGCGGCACGCGCACTCGAGCGGCGGCGCGGCGAATTGATCGAGGTCGCGGCATCCGAGACCGGGAAGGTGTTCGCCGAGGCCGATGTCGAAGTCAGCGAGGCGGTCGACTTCGCTGCGTACTACGCCGCGACGGCGCGCGAACTCGACAGCATCAGCGGTGCGGTGTTCGTTCCCGCGCAGGTGACGGTCATCACTCCGCCGTGGAACTTCCCCGTCGCGATTGCGGCCGGCGGAGTACTCGCGGCGCTCGCCGCGGGATCGGGCGTCGTGTTCAAACCTGCGCCACAGGCTCGGCGCTGCGCCGCGGTCGTCGCCGAAGCGGTGTGGGAGGCGCTCGACGAGGCGGGGGTCCCGCGGGATGTCCTCGCGCTCGTCGACATCGACGAAGGTGACCTGGGGCAGCAGCTTCTCTCGCATCCCGATGTGGACCGGGTGATCTTGACCGGCTCGTGGGAGACGGCTGCGCTGTTCCGTTCCTGGCGACCTGAGCTTCCGCTACTGGCCGAGACGAGTGGCAAGAACGCGATGATCGTCATGCCGTCCGCCGACCTGGATCTGGCGGCATCCGATCTCGTCAAGAGTGCATTCGGTCACGCCGGGCAGAAGTGCTCCGCTGCGTCGATCGCGATCCTGGTGGGTCCGGTCGGGCGCTCGCAGCGCTTCGCGCGGCAGCTGGTGGATGCCGTGGAATCCCTCCGCGTGGGCGCACCCACCGATCCGCTCAGCGAGGTCGGGCCGCTCGTCGAGGTGCCCCAGGGCAAGCTCGCGTGGGCGCTGTCGACGCTGGAAGACGGCGAGCGGTGGCTTGTCGAACCGCGCCCCGTCGAGGATGCCGACCCCTCCCTCGCCGGAAGGCTCTGGCGACCCGGCATCCGCGTGGGAGTGCGGCCGGACTCCCGCATGCACCGGGAGGAGTTCTTCGGTCCCGTCCTCGGGATCATGCACGCAGCGTCTCTCACTCACGCGATCGAGCTGCAGAACGCCGTCGCGTACGGTCTGACGGCGGGGCTCTACACGCAGAGCCCCGACGACCTCGCCCTGTGGCTGGACGAGGTCCAGGCCGGCAATCTCTACGTCAACCGCGGGATCACCGGCGCGATCGTCCAGCGGCAGCCGTTCGGCGGCTGGAAGCGCTCCGCGGTGGGTGCCGGTGCGAAGGCCGGAGGTCCCAACTACCTGATCGGGCTCGGGTCGTGGCGCCCGTCGGCGAGCGGCGCGCCGTCATCGACACTGCACCTGCGCGGACTCGATACCCGCATCACGACGTTGATCGAATCGGCTCAGCCCAGCCTCGACTACGACGGATTCGAGTGGCTTCGCCGGGGGGCGCTGTCGGATGCGATCGCCTGGGATCGTGAGTTCGGCCAAGTGCGCGATGTCTCTCACCTGGAGGTCGAGCGCAATCTCTTCCGCTACCGACCGGTCGGTGTCGCGATCCGCGCCGCCGGCGATGCTGCGTGGCACGAGGTCTTGCGCGTCGTCATCGCCGGAGTGCGGGCCGGGTCGGCCGTCACGTTGAGTACGCCGGTCGGCCTGCCGCAGGGCGTCCGCCGTGCCCTCGGAGAGCTGAACATCCCGGTGTCGGTCGAGACGGAGGCGGAGTGGACGGCGCGGCTGCAGCCGGATGTCGCCGATCGCCCGGGACGCGTGCGACTCATCGGAACACCCGCATCCGTCGCCGACATGCACCGCACGCTCGCCGAGTCGACGGGAGGCGACCCGGACCTCGCGGTCTACGACAACCCGGTGACGACGGCCGGGCGGATCGAACTCCTGCCGTTCCTGCACGAGCAGGCGCTTGCGATCACGGCGCATCGATTCGGGAATCCCGACCCGACGTTCATCGATGTGATTTGAGACGATCCAAAAGAGAAACAACTTATCTTTCTGGATGCCGGGGCCATACGGAGGGACGATGATGACGGCGCTTCTGGGGAGCGCCGCAGGAGGAGTCTCCAGTTCCAGCACAATGGTCGGACCCGAACTCCTACCAGAAGGCACACCGGGGGGAGTGTCGCTCTGGGGTCGAGGTTGATCTCTCGGCCCCGGGGCATCCCCCCGCGCCCGCAGGCGATCAGGCCGCGCGGGGTGCGATCGGCACCATGAATTCGTTCACGAGTGCGCGGACTCCGAGCGCGAACAGGGTCCACGGTCCGGCCGGCACGTCGTCGTCCGGGCCCGCCTCGATCCGAGGATGCGGGATGCCTTCGAGCGCCCGCACGGCGAAGCCTTCGCCGAGTGCGGCCATCGCCTCGGAGAAATCGGTGATCGTCAGTGGTGACTTCATCCGCAGCCCATACGACGACATCAGAAATCCGTAGAACTCGTCGAACGCCGCGATCGACTCATCGTGACGCTTCCGACTGGCCGCCTTGAGCTCGGGCCAGGTGTCCGCGGCGGTGCGCAGGGCGAGTGCGATCAGGAATGACTGCGCATCCCGTGCCTCGTCCGGGTCATCGACGTCACTCGTGGCGGCGCGCACGTGCGCGTTCGCCGCGGCCCGGATGATGTCATCGCCCGGCGCGCCGGCCTCGATGAGCCCGGTCACGGCATCCCGCACGTAATCCGCCGGACTGCTCAGCCTCAGACGCACCATCGCCACCGCCAGGTCGCGTTGATAGTCGGTCTGATCGGCCCACAGGCGGTAGGCCGCGCCCGTCGTCAACTCCGCGCGCCGCAGAACGTCCTGCAGTCGGATGTGCTGAATGCCCGCGCTCACGCCGCGCTCGAGGACCATCTGCATCCCCACGCGGATCAGCAATGCGCGTGTTTCTTCCCCGGTGCGTCTCGCCATGAGAAAAAATCTACTCACATCGCTGTGCGCGCGCTCGGAATTCGCTCACGTTGCCGCCGGGCCGATCTGGCACAATGGAGTCCGGCGTGCCCGCCTCGACGTTTCCTTCCCGGTGTCACTCGGGGAGGAGAAGCGCCGACGGGCCTCTGGACAGCGTCCGCCGCCCTTCATTCGAGGAGCGAGTAAATGTCCATCCTTCGACAGGCCCACGAGTCCGTGCAGAGCACCGGGCGCATCCAGCAGCGACGTCGGTACCTCATGTGCCGCCCCGAGCACTTCACCGTCAGCTATCGGATCAACCCGTGGATGGAGCCGGCGAAGCCGACCGACACGGCCAAGGCCGTCGCGCAGTGGCAGACGCTGCACGACACCTACCTGGCACTCGGCCACGAGGTCGAGCTGATCGACGCCGTCTCGGGGCTCCCCGACATGGTCTACACCGCCAACGGCGGGTTCATCATCGACGGACGTGCGCTGGGCGTGCGTTTCCGCGTGGCCGAACGCAGCGGCGAAGAACGACCCTTCATGGACTGGTTCGCGGCGAACGGGTTCGAGGTCATCGAGCCGATCGAGGTGCAGGAAGGCGAGGGCGACTTCCTGCTGGTCGGCGACACGATCCTGGCCGGCACCGGGTTCCGGTCGGTGGGCGACAGCCACCGCGAGATCGCCGAGGTGTTCGGCCGCGAGGTCGTCTCGCTCCGGTTGATCGACCCGCGGTTCTACCACCTCGACACCGCCATCTCGGTGCTCGATCCGGTCGAGGGTCCGGGAGGCGTGGAAAAGGCGAACATCGCTTATCTCCCCGCCGCGTTCGACGATGAATCGCGCCGCATTCTGGAAGAACGCTTCCCCGACGCGATCACGGTCTCGGATGAGGACGGCGCCGTCTTCGGGCTGAACTCGGCCAGCGACGGCTACAACGTGTTCATCTCGCCGCGCGCGACCGGGTTCGAAGCCCAGCTGCGCGAACGCGGCTACCACCCGGTGCTCGTCGACCTGTCCGAGCTGTTGCTCGGCGGCGGCGGAATCAAGTGCTGCACGCTCGAACTGCGAGGAAACCGATGACCATGACCGCTCCGGACGCCGCCGCCGAGCTCATCGACGCGGAAGACGCGCACGTCGCCCACAACTATCACCCGCTGCCGGTCGTCATCGCCCGCGGTGAGGGCGCATGGGTCACCGACGTCGAAGGCAAGCGCTACCTCGACCTCCTCTCGGCCTACTCGGCCGTGAACTTCGGTCACCGGCATCCGGCCCTCGTCGCCGCCGCCACCGAGCAGCTCGGCCGCATCACGCTGACGAGTCGGGCGTTCCACAACGATCAGCTGGGGCCGTTCGCGGGAGCGCTGGCAGCCCTCTGCGGCAAGGACCTCGTCCTCCCGATGAACACGGGCGCCGAAGCCGTTGAGACCGGCATCAAGGTGGCGCGGGCGTGGGCGTATCGCGTCAAGGGCGTCGCCCCGGACGCCGCCACCATCATCGTTGCGGACGGAAACTTCCACGGCCGTACCACGACGATCGTCAGTTTCAGCGATGACCCGCAGGCGCGTGAAGGCTTCGGCCCGTTCACGCCGGGGTTCGTCTCGGTGCCGTTCGGGGATGCCGCTGCGATCGAGGCAGCGATCGACGAGAACACCGCAGCCGTGCTCGTCGAACCCATCCAGGGCGAGGCGGGCGTCGTGATCCCGCCGGAGGGGTACCTCCGAGCGATCCGCGAGATCTGCGACCGACGGAACGTGCTGTTCATCGCCGACGAGATCCAGTCGGGTCTCGCCCGCGTGGGCACGACGTTCGCGTGCGACCGGGAAGGTGTCGTCCCCGACATGTATCTGCTCGGCAAAGCGCTGGGCGGCGGCATTCTGCCGCTGTCGGCCGTCGTCGCGAACCGTGACGTGCTCGGTGTGATCCGCCCGGGCGAGCACGGGTCGACCTTCGGGGGCAACCCGCTCGCGACCGCGGTCGGATTCCGGGTGGTCGAGATGCTGGCATCCGGCGAGTTCCAGACCCGTGCGACGGCGCTCGGCGAGCATCTCGCGGCAAAGCTCGACGAGCTCACCGGGCACGGCGTCGTCGCGGTCCGCGTCGCGGGCCTCTGGGCCGGCGTCGACATCGATCCCGCTCTCGGGACCGGGCGCGAGATCGCCGAAAAGCTCCTCGCGCGCGGGGTGCTCGTCAAGGACACCCACGGCCAGACGATCCGCATCGCCCCGCCGATCGTGGTCCGCGCGACCGAGCTCGACTGGGCCGTCGAGCAGCTGCGCCTGGTGCTGTCCGCCTGACCCGCGCCGCTTCCCCGGCAGCATCCAGCGCACTCGACGGGGGATGCCGGACCCCAGCGCGAGCCGACATACTGCCGAAACACGCGCCGGACTAGGCTCATCCCATGGGTGACCTGTTCGACGGATACGGCTCCACGCTCGCACCACGCAAAACCGCGTCTGGGGTGCCGGCGTTCGATGAGATGTTCGCGGCGCCGACCAGCGCCGGGGCAGATGTGACCTCGCGCACGGCCTACCGCGAGCTCTATCAAGCGCTTGCGAAGATGACGCAGGAAGAACTGCGCGGGCGGACGGAATCGCTCGCGAGCTCGTACCTCGCGCAGGGCGTGACGTTCGACTTCGCCGGCGAAGAGCGGCCTTTCCCGCTCGATGCTGTTCCGCGCGTCATCGAATTCGACGAGTGGTCGCGCGTCGAAAAGGGCGTCCAGCAGCGGGTCAAGGCGCTCGAGGCGTTCCTCGACGACGCCTACGGACGCCAGCACTGTGTTCGCGATGGCGTCCTTCCCGCCGCTCTCATCGCCAGTTCGCAGTACTTCTACCGGCAGGCTGCCGGCATCCACTCGGCCAACGGTGTGCGGATCCAGGTCGCGGGAATCGACCTCATCCGCGACGAGCACGGCGAAATGCGCGTGCTGGAAGACAACGTGCGCGTGCCGTCCGGCGTGAGCTACGTCATCTCGAACCGCCGGGTGATGGCGCAGACCCTGCCCGAACTCTTCGTCTCGATGCACGTGCGACCCGTCGGTGACTACCCCAACAAGCTGCTGCAGGCGCTCCGTGCGTCCGCCCCTCCGGGAGTGGACGATCCGAACGTCGTCGTGCTGACGCCCGGTGTCTACAACTCCGCGTACTTCGAACACACGCTGCTCGCGCGCCTCATGGGCGTCGAACTCGTCGAGGGTCGCGACCTGCAGTGCATGGGCGGGAAGGTCTTCATGCGCACGACCCGCGGGTCCAAGCGTGTCGATGTGATCTACAAGCGGGTCGACGATGACTTCCTCGACCCGCTGCAGTTCCGCGCCGACTCGATGCTCGGGGCTCCCGGACTCTTGCTCGCTGCCCGACTCGGCAACGTCACGATCGCCAACGCGGTCGGCAACGGCGTCGCCGACGACAAGCTCCTCTACACGTACGTGCCGGATCTCATCCGGTACTACCTCGCGGAAGAGCCGATCCTGAAAAATGTCGACACCTGGCGCCTCGAAGACCCGGGTGCGCTGGAAGAGGTGCTCGACCGGCTTGCCGAGCTCGTCGTCAAACCCGTGGACGGTTCCGGCGGCAAGGGCCTCGTCGTCGGCCCGGATGCGTCGCCCGCCGAACTCGAGAAGCTCCGCAAGAAGCTCCGCAAAGACCCGCGTGGCTGGATCGCGCAGCCCGTCGTCATGCTCTCGACCATCCCGACGCTCGTCGAAGACGGGATGCGGCCGCGCCACGCCGACCTCCGCCCCTTCGCCGTCAACAACGGCGACGAGGTCTGGGTGTTGCCGGGTGGACTCACCCGCGTCGCGCTGCCGGAAGGGCAGCTCGTCGTGAACTCGTCGCAGGGTGGCGGCTCGAAGGACACGTGGATCGTGGGCGGTTCGGCCCCCGAGCGCGGCGAATATGGACACGGGACCGGTGTCGCCGGTCTCGTGGCCGATCAAGCAGCGGTGACGGAAGCGATCACGGTCATCTACGACCCGCAGCAGGCGCCGGATCACTCGCCGCAAGACGGCCCGCAGGATCTCCATCAACAGCAGGAGCAACAACAGCAGTCCGCAACGGCAGCCGAGCCGACAGCATCCGCTCGAGCCGACAGCTTCGATGCGCACGTATCCTGGCGGATCGACCAGAAGTTGTCGGCTCGCGAGGGTGCTGAGGGGGGCTCGGGATGCTGAGCCGCATCGCAGAATCGCTGTTCTGGATCGGGCGCTATATCGAGCGCAGCGACGGCACGGCCCGCATCCTTGACGTGCACCTCCAGCTGCTGCTGGAAGACCCGTGGATCGACGAAGACATCGCGTGCCGCTCACTCATGGGGGTCATGGGGACCTTTCCCGAGGAAGACGGCGTGCGGGTCAACCGGGCCGACGTCCTCAACCGGCTCGCCGTGGATCGCTCGAACCCCTCGAGCATTGCCTACGCGATCCAGTCGGCTCGCGAGAACGCCCGCCGCGCGCGGGAGATCGTCTCGACGGAGCTCTGGGAGACCCTCAACACGACGCAATCGCGCATGCCGCGTCGCATCAACAACGAGAAGACGCACGAGTTCTTCCAGTGGGTGCGCGAGCGTGCGGCGCTCGCCGTCGGGATCACCGACTCCTCGACGAGTCGCGATGAGGCGTGGCAGTTCCTGACGCTCGGGCGCTCGATCGAGCGCACCGACATGACCGCGCGGCTGTTGGCGACGCGGTCGTTGACGGAAGCATCCGGCCCGTCCTGGACGACGATTCTCCGTTCCTGCGGTGCGTATGAGGCGTACCTGCGCACATATCGCGGCATGCCGAGCGCGAGCAACGCGGCCGAGTTCCTGCTGCTCGATCGCCTCTTCCCGCGCTCGATCATCCACTCGATCCAGCGCGCCGAAGAATGCATGAGCGCGATCGACCCGGTTGCCGATCGCGTCGGCCATTCCAACACCGTGTTGCGCGCGCTCGGGCGTATCCGCAACGATCTGGAATACCGCCCCATCGGGGAAATCTTGTCGGAGCTCCCCGAACACATGGAGCAGGTGCAGAAGGTCACACGCGAGGCGTCGGAGGCCATCCGTGACCGGTTCTTCCCGACACACGCCGAACCGAGCTGGATCGGAGAAACCTCATGATGCGCCTGCGGATCGAGCACGCCACCGGATTCACCTACCAGGGTGAGGTCGGCGCTTCTTACAACGAGGCGCGGATGCTGCCGAGCTCGACGGACAGTCAGTTCGTGCTGAGCTCGCAACTCGACATCGAGCCGTCGACGAGTGTGAACCAGTACCTCGATTACTTCGGCACGCGCGTCGCCTCGTTCGACGTGCTCGCGGCGCACTCGGCGCTGAGCATCACCGCGCGCTCGCTCGTCGAGGTGCGCCCGCGGCCGCTGGAGTTCTCCGACATCACGTGGGATGCGCTGGCGCGCGAAGCGGGGCGCTCGATCGGCACGGTCGAGATGATGAGCGCATCCCCCCGCGCCGCCGCACATCCCGAGGTGGCCGAGATCGCCCGGTCGATCGCCGCACAGCACGAGCACCCGGGGCGCGCCGCGCACGCGATCGCTGAAGCCGTCGGGGATGCTGTGGAATACGTGCACGGCGTCACCGGGGTGCATTCGACCGCAGCCGAAGCATGGGCTGAACGCAAAGGCGTGTGCCAGGACATCGCGCACATCACCCTCGGCGCTCTGCGCGTCGTCGGGATCCCCGCGCGTTACGTGTCGGGATACCTCCACCCGAATGCGAACGCCGAGGTCGGCGTCGCGGTGCCGGGAGAGTCCCACGCCTGGGTCGAGTGGTTCGCCGGCGACTGGCAGGGTTTCGACCCGACGAACAACGCCGAGATCGGTGATCGCCACGTGCTCGTCGGGCGCGGACGGGACTACAACGACATCCCGCCGCTGCGCGGTGTGTACGCGGGCCCGTTCAAGAGCGAGTTGCACGTCAACGTCACCGTCACCCGCGAAGCCTGATTCCGCCGGGGTTCATCGCACCGGTCGCCTGGCGCAGAGCGCGATGTCCGCAGATGTGCGCGATCTCCGCATCCATCGGCCGGATTCGGTGCGGAGATGTCGACATTCTGCGGCGTTCGTGCGCGAGGTGAGAGGCGGTCAGTCGGGGGCGACGGTTGCCAGGAGTGCGCCCCGGGCGACCTGGTCGCCGGAGCGGACGGCGAGGTGCACAGTGCCGGAGGTCGTCGCGCGCAGGACGTGTTCCATCTTCATCGCCTCGACGACCAGCACGGCGTCGCCGGCGTCGACGTGCGAGCCGTCCGCGGCAGAAACGAGGACGACGGTTCCCGGCATCGGCGAGCGGAGCTCGGGGGAGGATGCGGCATCCGCCCGCCCGGCACGCGCGATCGCGACGTCGGTGAGCTCTACGGCACGCCCGTCGGCGACGAGCCAGTCCCCGGCGCTGATCACCTGGCGGCGAACGCCGTCGATCACGACCGTCGCCTCAACGCCCCGCACCGACACGGATGCCGGCATCTCGGCCCCGTCGTCGACGCACACGCGGGCGGCAGACGGCGTTCCCCACACCCGCACATCGGCGCATCGATCCCCGGCCGCCAGGCGATACCGGGTGGGCGCGGCTGGGCCCAGGCGCCAGCCGTCGGCGCGCCGCCACGGGCCGCCCGGCCGCGGCAGCGCCGCCCAGCGCAGGAGAGCAGCCTCGGCGAACGTGCGGTCCGATACGCGCGCGAACGGCAACGTGTCGAAGACGCGCGCGATCAGCCCGGTGTCGAGGTCGCCCCGCGCGACCCCGGGATCATCGAGAAGCAGCCGCAGGAACTCGACATTGGTCTCGAATCCGAGCACGGCCGTTTCGCCCAGCGCCGCGATCAGGCGGCGGCGTGCCTCGTCGCGGTCGGCGCCCCACGCGATGATCTTCGCGAGCATCGGGTCGTACTGCGTGCTGACGTCGAGGCCCTCGGCCAGCGACGTGTCGACACGCACCCCGTCACCTCGCGGATGCCGCACCGCGAGCGCCCGCCCGCCGGTCGGCAGGAACCCGGCGCGTGGGTCCTCGGCGTAGACGCGCGCCTCCATGCTGTGGCCGGTGAGGGTGACATCTGCCTGCGCGAAGGGCAACGGCTCGCCCGCCGCGATCCGCACCTGGAGTTCCACGAGATCGAGCCCGGTGATCTGCTCGGTGACGGGATGCTCGACCTGCAGGCGCGTGTTCATCTCCAGGAAGAAGAAGTCGTCCGGGCGGTCGCCGGCGACGATGAACTCGACCGTCCCAGCCCCGACGTAGCCGACGCTGCGTGCGGTCTCGCAGGCGGCTTCGCCCATGCGGGCGCGCGCGGCGGCATCCAGCAGGGGAGACGGCGCCTCTTCGATCACCTTCTGGTGTCGTCGCTGCAGGGAGCACTCACGCTCGCCGAGATGCACGACGGTGCCCTCCTGGTCGCCGAGGATCTGCACCTCGATGTGCCGGGGGTGGGAGACGTAGCGTTCCAGGAACAGCGTGTCGTCACCGAAGGATGCCGCAGCCTCACGCCGGGCCGCGGCGAGGGCATCCGGCATCCCGTCGGCCGATTCGACGACGTGCATGCCCTTGCCGCCACCGCCGGCGGACGGCTTGATCAGGACGGGGAAGCCGACCTCGGCCGCGCCGGCGATGAGCGCCGCGTCGGTCAGCCCGGGTACCGCGATGCCGGGGACGGTCGCGACGCCGCGGGCCTCGACGGTGCGCTTCGCGCTGATCTTGTCGCCCATGACGTCGATCGCTTCGGGCGAGGGGCCGATGAACACGATGCCGGCATCGGCGCAGGCGCGGGCGAAGTCCGCGTTCTCGGCGAGGAAGCCGAAGCAGGGGTGGATGGCTTCCGCTCCGCTGCGGCGGGCAGCATCCAGCACCCGATCGATCGCGAGGTAGCTCTCCGCGGCCGGCGCCGGGCCGATTCGGATCGCTTCGTCGGCCAGACGCACGTGGAGCGCGTCGGCGTCGGCATCGCTGTAAACCGCGATGCTCCGGATGCCGAGGCGTCGGAGCGTGCGGATGATGCGGCAGGCGATCTCGCCGCGACCGTTGATGAGGACGGAATCGAACATCGCGCTCACATCCGGAAGACGCCGTAGCCGGGCGCCGCGTCATCCGCCGCGCGCATGACGACATCGAGCGCGAGCCCGAGCACCTCACGGGTCTCATCCGGGGCGATGATCCCGTCGTCCCAGAGGCGCGCGGTCGAGTAGTACGGGCTGCCCTGCGCGTCGTATTGTGCACGGATCGGCGTCTCGAACGCCGCCTGATCTTCGGTCGACCACTCCTGGCCGGCAGCATCCATCTGATCGCGGCGGACCGTCGAGAGGACGGACGCCGCCTGCGGCCCACCCATCACCGACACGCGCGCGCCGGGCCAGAGCCAGAGGAATCGGGGCGAGTACGCTCGCCCGCACATCGAGTAGGTCCCGGCCCCGAATGAGCCGCCGACGACGACCGTCATCTTGGGTACGCGGGCGCACGCGACGGCGTTCACCATCTTCGCGCCGTGTTTGGCGATGCCGCCCTCTTCGTATTCGCGGCCGACCATGAACCCGGTGATGTTCTGCAGGAACAGCAGGGGGATGCCGCGCTGATCGCACAGCTGGATGAAATGCGCGCCCTTGAGCGCGGACTCCCCGAACAGCACGCCGTTGTTGGCCACGATCCCGACCCGGTGTCCGTGGATGCGGGCGAAGCCGGTCACGAGGGTCGTCCCGTACTCGCTCTTGAACTCGTCGAAGCGGCTTCCGTCGACGATCCGCACGATGATCTCCCGTGCGTCATACGGGGTGGTCAGATCGACCGGAATGATGTCGGCCAGCGGCGTCGTGACGTGCGGCTCGCGGGACTCGTCGGTGGAGGGGACGGCGGGGTGCGGGAGGGTCTCCAGGATGCTGCGGACGATCTGGAGCGCGTGCGCGTCGTCGTCGGCGAGATGGTCGACGACGCCCGAGATGCGGGCGTGCGTGAGACCACCGCCGAGGTCTTCGGCCGAGACGATCTCCCCGGTGGCGGCCTTCACCAGGGGCGGTCCGCCGAGAAAGATCGTGCCCTGGTCCCTCACGATGACCGTCTCGTCGCTCATGGCCGGTACGTAGGCGCCGCCGGCCGTCGACGATCCCATCACCGCCGCGATCTGGGCGATACCGTCGCGAGACATGCGGGCTTGGTTGTAGAAAATGCGGCCGAAGTGGTCGCGATCGGGGAAGACCTCGTCTTGCATCGGAAGGTAGGCGCCGCCGGAGTCGACGAGGTAGACGCACGGCAGCCGGTTTTCGGCCGCGACTTCCTGGGCGCGCAGATGCTTCTTCACCGTCAGTGGGAAGTAGGTGCCACCTTTGACCGTCGCGTCGTTGGCGAGCACCATGACGTGGCATCCGTGGACGAGGCCGATACCGGCGACGACGCCCGCCGCCGGCGCTTCGCCGTCGTAGAGGTCCCACGCGGCGAGCGGCGCGAGCTCGAGAAAGGGGCTGCCGGGGTCGAGCAGTGCGTCGATTCGATCGCGGGCGAGCATTTTGCCGCGGTCGAGGTGACGTCGCCGCGACGATTCCGGGCCGCCGCGCGCCGCGATCGCGCGACGTTCGTCGAGCTCGGTGAGCAGGTCGGTGTAGGCCATCCGGACCTCCTCGTTCGGTTACTGCGCACTAACTGAATTCAGGTTAGTGACCGATAACCGAAATGTCGAGGGGTCAGGCGGGTGCCGCGTCCGGATCGAGCGAGGCCAGGGTGTCGTCTTCGACGGCATTGTCGGCGACGAGTTCGTCCTCGGTCGTCTCATCGCCGCCGAGCGGCGCGTCGTCGGGATCGGTGCGGTCGGTCTCGGGGGTGCTCATGTCTCGAGGCTACGCCCGACCGGCACGCCGTGGGCGAGTTCGCCGAAGACATCGGCGGCACTTTCGAGGCCAGCTTGCCCGCTCGGCGGTGTCAGCGGGCGAGGAGCTCGTCGACCGTCACGCCCGGCAGCGAGAGCGTGACCTCGGTGCCCCAGGGGTCGTGGGTGATGAGCGACGTGCCGTTGTCGGTGAACGCCTGCGCGCGTTCGCGCAGACGCGCCGCGACCGCGTCGAGGTCGGCGCGCGTGGGCACGGTGATCGCCACTTCGCCGAGACCGAGCCGCGCAGCACGCGGGCCCGCGCCGCGGCTGTTCCACACGTTCATCCCGAGGTGGTGGTGGTATCCGCCCGCCGACGCGAACAGGGCCGTCGGCAACGACGACACCGTTGCCTCGAAACCGAGGGTGTCGACGTAGAACGCGCGCGCCGCGCCGATGTCGCCCACCTGCAGGTGCACGTGGCCGACGCGTCCGGCGAGGGCGGGGCCAGCATCCAGTGCGTCCTGGGTGAGGTGGGTGCGGAGGTACTCGTTCGGATCGAGATACAGGGTGTCCATGCTGATCTCGCCGTTGATGTGCTGCCATGTGTCGCGGGCGCGATCGGTGTACAGCTCGATCCCGTTGTTCTCGGGATCGGTGAAGTAGAACGCCTCGCTGACGAGGTGATCGCTCGAACCGGTGAACCGGGTGCGGGCGTCGTGAGCGGCGCGGTAGACGGTCGCCGCGAGGCTCGCTTGCGTGTCGAAGAGGAATGCGGTGTGGAAGAGTCCGGCCTCCCGGGGGTTGACCTCGGGAAGATCCGGTGTGTGGATCAGGCGCATCATCGGCACATCACCACGACCCAGAACGCGATGCACCTCTCGCCCGCGCGTGCGTTCTTCGATCGGGTTCAGCGCGAAAGCGTCGCCGTAGTAGCCGCTCATCAGGTCAAGGTCGCCGACGCGGAGCGTCACGGCATCCATCTGCGTGTCAGGGTGGATGACGCGATCGGCGTCGTGGGGGGAGGTCATGGTGCTCCTGTCGTGAACGATATCCACGATAGAAGCCTGCAGACGGGCCGGGCCGTTTTCGGCGGGAATCAGGCCTGAGGGTCGAACCGTCGCGGTGCGTGCGTGCGGGCGACGAGATCCCGCAGCGACTCGAGGCTGCCGGAGAGGAATCCTGCCGCACGGGCCTGCACGAGCACGTTGCCGAGCGCGGTCGCCTCGACCGGGCCGGCGAGCACTGGCACGCCGGCCCGGTCGGCCGTGCGCTGGCACAGCAGGGCGTTGAGGGCGCCGCCGCCGACGATGTGGATCGTGCGGACATCGATCCCGCCGAGTCGGCCCGCGGTGGCGGTGGCCTCGGCGAACGCCTGCGCGAGCGATTCGACGATCGAGCGGGTGTACTCGGCGCGGCTCTGTGGAGCGCGCACGCCGTGTTCGCTGCACCACGCGTCGATGCGCGCCGGCATGTCGCCGGGCGGGAGGAAGCGGGCGTCGTTGATGTCGAAGACCGGCACGGCGGATGCCGGGACTTCCGCGGCCGAGTCGAGCAAGGTCGGCAGATCGATCGCGTGCCCTTCCTGGCGTTCCCACCCGCGGACGGTCTCGCTGAGCACCCACAGCCCCATGACGTTGTGGAGGAGTCGGACGCGCCCGTCGACGCCGCCTTCGTTCGTGAAGTTCGCCGCGAGCGCGTCGGGGGTGAGCACCGGGCGCTCGACCTCCACGCCGACCAGACCCCACGTGCCGCACGAGATGTAGGCCGCGGCATCCGCCTGCATCGGGATGGCGACGACCGCCGAGGCCGTGTCGTGCGAGCCGACGGCGACCACGGGCGCCTGTCCACCGAGCGATGCGGCGACCTCGGGGCGGAGTGCGCCGAGCACCTCGCCGGGCGCGATGAGCGGGGGGAGGATGTCGCGGGGGACACCGAGCCGCTCGATCAGGCTGTCGTCCCACGCGTGGTCGAGCCACCGCAGGAGCCCGGTCGTCGAGGCGTTCGTCAGTTCGGCGCGGGCGCTGCCGGTGAGCCAGAACCCCAGCAGGTCGGGGATCATGAGCGCGGTGTCGCCGGCATTCACCAGGAACGGATCTTCCGCGGCGAACTGATAGAGCGTGTTGAACGGCAGGAACTGCAGGCCGTTGCGCGCGAACAGCTCGGCGTGCGGCAGGTGCGCGTGGACGGCGGCGACGCCGCGCGCCGTGCGCTCGTCGCGATAGTGGAACGGCGTGCCGAGGAGGCGCCCGGCGCGAAGCAGCCCGTAGTCCACGGCCCACGAGTCGATCCCGATGCTCGCGATCGCCGGCTCCGCGCGGAATGCCTCACGGAGACCGGCGAGGGCCGCGCTGTACAGCCCGAGCACATTCCAGTGCAGGTCGTCGCCGAGGCGGATCGGGTCGTTGGCGAACCGCGCGACTGTTGTGGTCTCGAGCGTGTCCGGGCCGACGCGCCCGACGATGACCCGACCGCTCGTCGCCCCGAGGTCGACGGCGGCGACGGAGCCCGCCGGGATCATGCCCGTTCCTGCCCTGTCGCATGGGCGCTGGTGCGGGAGAGTGCTCGTGTGGCGGATGAGGCGGTCCGGGCGCTGTGCGCCATACGACCGAGCGCGATCATCGCAGGAAGGCGGCCGCGACGCCGGAATCGACCGGGATGTGCAGCCCCGTCGTGCGGGTGAGTTCCGGACCCGTGAGGACGTAGACGGCATCCGCCACGTTCTCGGGGACGACCTCGCGCTTGAGGATCGTGCGGTTCGCGTAGAACTGGCCGAGGTCCTTCTCCTCGACGCCGTAGGTCGCGGCGCGGTTGGCGCCCCAGCCGGCGGCGAAGATGCCCGACCCGCGCACCACGCCGTCGGGGTTGATGCCGTTGACCTTCACGCCGTGCTCGCCGAGTTCGACCGCGAGCAGGCGCACCTGGTGGGCCTGGTCGGCCTTGGTCGCCGAGTACGCGATGTTGTTGGGCCCGGCGAAGACGGAGTTCTTCGACGAGATGTAGATCACGTCGCCGCCCATCTTCTGCTCGATGAGGGCCTTTGCGGCCGCCTTGCTGACGAGGAACGAACCCTTCGCCATCACGTCGTGCTGCAGGTCCCAGTCCTTTTCGGTCGTCTCGAGCAGAGGCTTCGACAGCGAGAGCCCCGCGTTGTTGACGACGAGATCGATGCCGCCGAAAGCGAGCACGGTCGCGTCGATCGCGGCCTGCACAGCATCCGCGTCGGCGACATTCGCGGCGACGCCGATGGCCACGTCGGGCCCGCCCAACTCGGCGGCGGTGGCCTGCGCCTTCTCGAGGTCGAGGTCCGCGACGACGACACACGCGCCTTCCGCGGCGAGCCTCGTCGCGATGGCCTTCCCGATACCGGAGGCCGCGCCCGTGACGAACGCGATGCGGCCCTGGTGGGTCTTGGGCTTCGGCATCCGCTGCAGCTTCGCCTCTTCGAGCGCCCAGTATTCGATGCGGAACTTCTCCGCGTCGGAGATCGGCGCGTACGTCGACAGCGACTCAGCGCCGCGCATGACGTTGATCGCGTTGACGTAGAACTCGCCCGCGACGCGCGCGGTCTGCTTGTTCGCGCCGTAGCTGAACATGCCGACGCCCGGGATGAGCACGATCAGCGGATCGGCGCCGCGGATCGCGGGGCTTTCGGCGGTCGCGTGTGCGTCGTAATACGCCTGGTAGTCGGCGCGGTACTCGGCGTGCAGTTCCTGCAGGCGCGCGATCTGTTCCTCGACGGATGCCGTGGCCGGCAGGTCGAGGATCAGCGGCTTGACCTTGGTGCGGAGGAAATGGTCGGGGCAGCTGGTTCCGAGGGCCGCGAGGCGCGGGGCTTCGGTGGCGGCGAGGAAATCGAGGACGACGTCCGCATCGGTGAAATGGCCCACCATCGGCTTGTCCGTCGACGCGATGCCGCGGATGGTCGGCGCGAGGGCCGCGGCGCGGGCACGCCGGTCGGCCTCGGGGAGAGCCTCGAAACCGGGGCGGACGCTGCCGAACGGCTCGGCCGTGCCGTGCTCGGCGAGATACGCGGCGGCGGTGTCGATGATCCAGGACGAGTTCCGCTCGGCCTCGTCGGATGTGTCGCCCCACGCCGTGATGCCGTGTCCACCGAGGATGCAGCCGACGGCCTGCGGGTTCTGCGCCTTGATCTCGGCGATGTCGAGCCCGAGCTGGAAGCCAGGACGACGCCAGGGCACCCAGACGACGGTGTCGCCGAAGATCTGCGTGGTCAGCGCCGGACCGTCGGCCGCGGTCGCGATCGCAATCCCGCTGTCGGGATGCAGGTGGTCGACGTGTGCGGCATCCACGAGCCCGTGCATCGCCGTGTCGATCGAGGGGGCAGCGCCGCCCTTGCCGTGCAGACAGTAGTCGAACGCGGCGACCATCTCGTCTTCGCGGTCGACGCCGGGGTAGACGTTCACGAGCGCGCGCATGCGGTCGAGCCGCAGCACCGCGAGGCCTTCGGGCTTCAGGGTGCCGAGGTCGCCACCCGAGCCCTTGACCCAGAGCAGCTCGACCGGCTCGCCCGTGACGGGGTCGGTCTCGGTGCCTTTGGCGGACGTATTGCCGCCGGCGTAGTTGGTGTTCTTCGGGTCGGCGCCGAGGCGGTTGCTGCGCGCGATGAGTTCAGCAGCGGTGGGGTTCGTCATGGTGTCTCTCGTCTCGTGACATCTGCGGGGTCGGGAAGGCCGGCGAACCGGGCGGGGTGCGCTCAGGCGCCCCAGCCCGCCTGGGTGCCGCCGACGCGGGCGGCCTCGATGGTGGACTGGTATCCGGATGCCGCGAACGCGGCCATCGGGTCGGCCGGCAGGCCGCGGCTCTCGCGCCATTCGGCGAGAGCGGGGCGCACGTCGGTGTAGAAGGCATCCATGAAAACCGCCTGCGCACCCAGGACGTCGTTCGCCGTGCGCGCCGCCGCGAGAGCGTCGTGGTCGAGGAGCAGCGCTCGCGCAGTCATCTCCTGCACGTTGAGCACCGAGCGGATCTGTCCCGGGATCTTCGCCTCGACGTTGTGGCACTGGTCGAGCATGAAGGCCACGTCGGGGTTGTTCAGCCCCCCGCCGCGGATGACCTCGACGATGATGCGGAACAGCTGGAACGGGTCAGCCGCGCCGACGATGAGGTCGTCGTCTGCGTAGAACCGCGAGTTGAAGTCGAACGAGCCGAGCTTCCCGAGGCGCAGCAGCTGCATCACGATGAACTCGATGTTCGTGCCGGGGGCGTGGTGTCCCGTGTCGAGGCAGACCATTGCGCGGTCGCCGAGCGTGGCCACCTGCGCGTAGGACGTTCCCCAGTCGGGAACATCGGTGTGGTAGAACGACGGCTCGAAGAACTTGTACTCGAGAACGAGTCGCTGCTCACCGGAGAGGCGCTCGTAGATCTGACGCAACGAGTCGTTCAGACGGTCCTGTCGTGCGCGCATGTCCATCTGGCCGGGGTAGTTGGATCCCTCGGCGAGCCAGATCTTCAGGTCGCGCGAACCCGTGGCATCCATCACGTCGATGCACTCGAGGTGGTGGTCGATCGCCTTGCGTCGGATGCGGTCGTCCTCGTGCGTCAGGGCGCCGAACTTGTAGTCCTCGTCCTGGAACGTGTTGGAGTTGATCGTGCCGAGCGCGACGCCGAGGTCTTCCGCGTGAGCGCGCAGCGCGCTGTAGTCGTCGACCTTGTCCCACGGGATGTGCAGGGCCACCGACGGTGCGAGGCCGGTGACGCGGTTGACTTCGGCGGCATCCGCGACCTTCTCGAACACGTCGCGCGGCGTGCCTTCGGTCGTCCAGACGCGGAACCGGGTGCCCGAGTTGCCGAAGGCCCAGCTGGGGAGCTCGATGCCCTGCTGCTCGAGGGTGGCGGTGATGTCGGGGGTGAGGATGCTCACGATCGGTCGCTTTCATGGTCGGCGCTGGCGGAGCCCGTCAGCTGGTCGTGCAGGTTGAAGACTTCGGTGAGGCCCGTGTCGGTCTGGTCGGGCCGGCCGTCGAGGCCCACGAAGAACTCGGCCATCGACGCTTCCCAGCGGGCGGCGACCTCGGAGGCTGCGAGATAGGCCTGCGCGGCCGCGTCGTCGTCGGTTTCGTAGTAACCGAACAGGCGCCCGCCCGCACCGAGGAAGATCGAATAGTTGCGGCGACCGGATGCCGCGATCTCGGCCAGCATCTCCGGCCACACCGGGCTATGGCGGGCGATGTAGTCGTCGATGCGGTCGGGGGAGACCTGCAGTTCGAACGCGACGCGGGGCATGTCACTCCTCTGTGAGGCTCGCGCGGGTGGAGCACCGTGAAACGATCCAGATGTGAATCGTTTCAAACTGTAGTGTGAGATGCGGAACCCGTCAAGAGCAATGGAGCAGAGTCGGTGAGCAGTCAGTGTCAGTGAGCATCAAGGACGTCGCAGCCGCGGCATCCGTGTCGGTCGGCACGGTCTCGAACGTGCTGAACCGGCGCGACAAGGTCTCGCCCGCGACCGTCGAACGCGTCCAGGCAGCGATCGATGAACTCGGATTCGTCCGCAACGACGCCGCCCGCCAGCTGCGCGCCGGCCGGAGCCGCAGCATCGGACTGATCGTGCTCGACAGTGCCAACCCCTTCTTCGCCGAGGTCGCGCGCGGCGCGGAGGAGCGCGCTGCCGCAGCCGGGATCTCGGTGCTCCTCGGCAACAGCGACCAGGACCCGGCGCGCGAGGGCGCGTACCTCGACCTCTTCCGAGAGCAGCGCGTGAACGGCGTGCTGCTCACCCCGCACGACCTGAACGCGGCCATCCTGACCGATGCCGGCATCCCGCTCGTCCTCGTCGACGGTGAGCTGCCCGGCGGCGAAGTGCCCTCGGTCGCGGTCGACGACATCGAAGGCGGGCAGCTCGCGGTCGCGCACCTGCTGGCGCAGGGGCGGCGGCGGATCGCGTTCGTCGGAGGACCCCTCGCCATTCGGCAAGTCGCCGATCGCCTCGAAGGCGCGCGTCGAGCGCTCGCGGAGGTGCCGGGAGCGACGCTCGAGGTCATCGAGCTCGATGCGCTGACCGTGCTGCGGGGCCGCGAGGCTGGGGAAGCGATCGCCGCTCGGCCGACCGACGCGCGACCGGATGCCGTGTTCTGCGCCAACGACCTGCTCGCCGTCGGGGTGCTCCAGGGGACGGCGATCCTCGGGGGCATTCGCGTCCCGCAGGATCTCGCGCTCATCGGCTACGACGACATCGACTTCGCCCAGTCGACGGTCGTGCCGCTCTCGTCGGTGCGCCAACCTGCGCGTGAGATCGGTGCGAGTGCCGTCGACCTGCTCTTCGACGCGCTCGCCGACCCGACCTCGCCCCCACGCCATGTGCGCTTCCGACCGCAACTGGTCGTGCGTGCATCCACCGTCCTCTAAGACCCGGAGTCTCTCTGTGATCCGTATCTCCCTGCACGACGGGTGGACCATCGCCCGCAAGCTCGCCGCGTTCGAGAGCCGCGACGGTGTCCCCGCGCCGGTCCCCGTCGCGGTGCCGCACGACGCCCTGCGCGACCTGCCGCGCTCGCCGGACAACGACGGCGGTGTGCACTCCGGCTACATTCCCGGGGGTGTCTTCGAGTACGCCCGCGACCTCGAGGTGCCGGCCGAGTGGGCCGAGAAGACCGTGCTGCTGGAGTTCGAAGGCGTCTACCGTGACGCCGTCGTCTACATCAACGGCGCGTTCGCCGCCCACGAGCCGAACGGCTACGCCGCGTTCACGGTCGCCGCCGACGCGTTCCTCCACTTCGCCGAGACCAACACGATCACGGTCGAGGCGCGGGCCCATCGCGACAGCCGCTGGTACACCGGCGCGGGCATCTACCGCCCCGTGCACCTCATCGTCGCCGATCCGGTCCACCTCGCCCTCGACGGAACCACGGTCGTCGCGAACGACATCGACCCGGAGCGCGCGATCGTCGAGATCGCCACCCGCGTCGAGAACACGACGCGGCACACGCGCACGCTGCGGCTCGCCTGGCAGATCGTCGCCCCGGACGGCACGGTTGCCGCGGAGGCCGACGCGCCCGTGACGGTGCTGCCGGGGGGCGAGGCCACCGCGCGCGTGCGTGTTCCGGTCGCCGAGCCCGCGCTCTGGGGACCCGACAACCCGGTGCGGTACGAGGCACGGATGACCCTCCGCGACGGGGACGCGGTGATCGACGAGGATGCCGTGGCCTTCGGCATCCGGCGGCTGCAGCTCGACGGCGTGCACGGTCTCCGCGTCAACGGCCAGACCGTCGACCTGCGCGGAGCGTGCGTGCACCACGACAACGGGCCGCTCGGTGCGATCACGCATCCGGATGCCGAGGACCGCAAAGTGCGCCTGCTCAAGGAGGGCGGGTTCAACGCGATCCGCAGCGCCCACAACCCCGCGAGCCGGGCACTGCTGGAGGCGTGCGACCGGCACGGCGTGCTCGTCATGGATGAGCTCAGCGACGTGTGGACCCGCGCGAAGACGGTGTTCGACGCGTCGGTGGGGTTCGATAAGAAGTGGGAGAACGACGTCGCGGCGCTCGTCCTGAAGGACCGCAATCACCCGAGTGTGGTCCTGTATTCGATCGGCAACGAGATCCTCGAGCTCGGCACTCCGCACGGCGCGACCTGGAGCCGCCGCATCGCGGAGGAGTTCCGCCGCCTCGACCCGACACGTTTCATCACGAACGGCATCAACGGGATCCTGGCGAACATGGACAAGATGGCCGAGGTCCTGGGGGACCTCGCCGAGGCCGATCCCAACACGATGATGGCCGGCATGGGCGAGCAGATGGCGGCATCCAACGCGTCGGAGCTCGTCACCCGCTCGACGGAAGAATCCGCGGCCGTGCTCGACGTCGTCGGCTTCAACTACGCCGATTCGCGCTACGAGCTCGACGGTGAGCTGTTCCCGAACCGCATCATCGTGGGCTCCGAGACGTTCCCCGATCGCATCGCAGATCTCTGGCGCGACGTGCAGCGCTTCCCGTATGTGATCGGCGACTTCACCTGGACCGGCTTCGACTACATCGGCGAGGCGGGCATCGGGCGGGTCGAGTACACGGATGTCGAGGGCTATCGCTCCACCGGCACGGCCGGTCCGTTCCCGTACCTGTTGGCCCAGTGCGGCGACATCGACATCACCGGGCACCGGACGCCCGCCTCGCTCTACCGCGAGATCGCGTTCGGGCTGTCGGCTGGGCCCGCTCTCGCCGTGCACCGCCCCGAGCACCACGGGAGGCCCGTCGAGAAGACGCCGTGGTCGTGGGATGACGCCGTCGCCTCGTGGAGCTGGGGCGCCGAGCCCGGGTCGCCGGTCACGGTCGATGTCTATGCCGATGCCGACGAGATCGAACTGCTCCTCGACGGACGCTCGCTGGGTGTGGCGCCGGTCGGCGCGCCGCGTCCGCTGATCGCCCGCTTCGAGACCGAGTACGAGCCGGGTGAACTCGTCGCGATCGCGCGGCGCGGCGGCGCCGAGATCGGCCGCTCGGCACTCCGGACGGCGGGTGAGATTGCGCTCCGCGCGACCGCGGAAGCGTCGACGGTGGATGCTGCGGCCGGCCTCGCGTACCTCCCGATCACGCTGACGGATGCTGCCGGAATCGCGGTGTGCGACCGCGACCTCGAGGTGACCGTGACGCTGACGGGTCCCGGCGTGCTCGCCGGCCTCGGCTCGGGGCGTGCGCGCACGCTCGAATCGTTCGCGGGCCCGACCCGCAGGACCCACGACGGGCGGCTTCTCGCGATCGTCCGGGCTACGGCATCCGGCACGATCACGCTGACTGCGACGGCCGAGGGCTACGCACCCGCCGTCGTCGAGGTGCGCGCCGGCTGACGTGCTTGTGTGGGCGCGTATGCCCACTTTCGGCGCTGCGGGGGCAGGTATCGTCGCATCCCCGCGAGGTTGCGGCACGAAGTGCCCCCTCAAGCCAAGAGGGGATGCCGGGGCTCAGCGGCGAGCGGGCTCGGGGAGGCTGATCGGGGTCGTCCCGGCAACCTCGTCGCTGAACTCCTCGGGTGCGACCACGTCGATCGGGCGCGTCTCGTCGAGCGACAGCGCGAAGCGGCGGCTTTCGTGACGGTGGAGGCGGCCCGAGATCAGCAGCCATCCGAAGCCGATCGCGAAGGCCACGGCGGCGGCGACGGCGCCCAGCAGGATCGCCGCCCGGGGACCGAACTCGCCGGCGACCCAGCCGACGATCGGCGCGCCGAGCGGGGTGCCGCCCATCAGGATCGCCATGTACAGCGCCAACACACGTCCACGGAGCGCGGGGTCGGTCGTGGTCTGCACGTATCCGTTGGCGGTGGTGAGGGTCGTGACGACCGCGAACCCGGTGAACATGAGCGTGAGGGCATAGAGCCAGTAGTTCGGCATGAACGCCGAGACGACTCCGGCGACGGCGAACAGTCCGGTGCCGACGATCACGAGGCGGATGCGGGCACGATCGCGTCGCGCCGCGAGCAGTGCCCCGGCCAGTGACCCGATCGCGAGGATCGAGCTCAGGAGCCCGTAGCCGTCGGCGCCCTGGCCGAATTCCAGAGCCATCGTGGAAGCGAAGATGGGGAAGTTCATGCCGAATGCGCCGAGAAGGAAGACCATCGCGAACGTGACCACGAGGTCAGGGCGTCCACCGACATAGCGGAACCCGTCCGCCAGGCGTGAAGCGCCGGAGGCCCGGACGCGCGGGATGAGCTCGTCTTGGCGGATCAGAGTGAGCGCGAAGATCATCGCGAGGAAGGTCGCGGCGTTGATCAGGAAGACCCAGCCGGTGCCGACGGCGACGATGACGATTCCGGCGACGGCGGGGCCGATCATCCGCGCCCCGTTGAAGGATGCCGCGTTCAGCGCGACGGCGTTCGACGCGTTCTCGCGGTCGACGAGATCGGAGACGAACGCCTGCCGTGTCGGGTTGTCGAACGCGGCGATGAGGCCGAGGCCGAGCGCGAACGCGTACATCATCGGCAGGGTCATGACGCCGCTGAGGATCAGGATGCCGATCGCCGCGCCCAGGAGAAGCAGCGCCGCCTGCGTCAGCATGAGGAGCCGCCGCCGGTCGAATCGGTCGGCGACCCACCCGGTGACGCTCACGAGGAGGAGCGGCGGCGCGAACTGGAGCGCCATCGTGATGCCCATCGCGCCGGCGTCGTTGTCGGTCAGTTGGGTCAGGACGACCCAACTGAGGGCGGTCGCCTGCATCCACGCGCCGACGTTGGAGACGAGTGCGCCGATGAACCAGACGCGGTAATTGAAGACGGAGAAGGAGCGGAACATCGGCGTCACCGGGCCGCCACCTCCCGCATGAGGGCAGCGGCGTCGTGCAACGTGCCGCGCTGCTGGGGAGTGAGGCTGTCGAGCGCCGCCTCCAGCCATGAGTCCCGGCGGCGGACCGTCTCCTCGACCACGTCGCGTCCCTCGGGAGTCAGCGCGATGTTGACCTTGCGGCGATCGACGTCGTCCGGAGTCCGGGTGAGATACCCCGACTCCTCGAGGCAGTTCACGGTGCGGTTCATCGACGGCGCTGTGACGCGCTCGCGTTCGGCGAGATCGCGGAGCGTGTGGGCGCCGTGCACTTTGAGGGCCGCGAGGACGGCGAACTGCCCGTCGCTCATCGAGTCGACGGCGCGCTCGGCCCGGAGGCGCCGCGCGAGGCGAAAGGTCGCCATGCGCAGTTCGGATGCTTCAGAAGTCAGATCGGGAGTACTCATACAGATACTTAGCATAGCTCATTAGTTCTGCTAAGGATCTGTCGGTGGATCAGTCCGCGCGGTCACCGACCGACGTGGACTCCTCCTCCTCACGCTTGCCGTTGCCGAGCGACAGCGTCGCGACGAGGCCCAGAGTCAGGAACCCCGCTGCAGTGAACGCGGACCAGCGCGCGCCCTCCGAGAAGGCGGCGCGGGCATCCGCGGCCGTCTGGCCCGTTGGATCGGCCTGGTCGAGACCGGCGATCGCGCCGCCCGCACTGTCGACGACGGCCGACACGACCTGGTCGCGCTCGGCAGGGTTGACGCCTCGGTCATCGAGGCGTGCGCCGAGGATCCCGGCTGTGCTCGTGAACAGCACGGTGCCGAGGATCGCGACGCCGAGCGCCGAGCCGAGCTGGCGTGCGGTGGACTGCGTTCCGGACCCCTGCCCGCTTTCGGCGACCGGCACGTCGGAGAGGACGACGCCGGTCGGATTCGCCGTGGCTTATCTAGCTATTTTCGGATCGGTACCCCCTTTCCTTCGTGCTCTACACTCGCGGTCATGCCCGAGTTCACTGACGCGCACGGCGTCGCGATCGTCTACGACGTCCATCCCGCCGCTTCGCCACGGGCCGTCATCCAACTCCTCCACGGCGTGGGGGAGCACGCGGGGCGCTACGCCGCACTGATCGAGCGTCTCGTCGCCGACGGATACACCGTGTACGCCGACGACCACCGCGGACACGGACGGACCGGGGTGCGTCAGCACGACGGCGAGCTCTCGAAGCTCGGCCGGCTGGGCCCCGGCGGACATCGCGCGGCGGTCGCCGCGGTCTGGCAGTTCACGCAGATCATCCGCGCTGAAAACCCGGACGTGCCACTGGTCATTCTCGGCCACTCGTGGGGCTCGTTCCTCACCCAGATCCTCGTGAACGACCATCCGGACGCGTACGATGCGGTCGTCCTGAGCGGCTCGTCGCTACGCTGGCCCGGCTCGCTCAACTCCGGCGACCTCAACAAGCCGTGGAAGGCACCGGATGCCCTCGGCACCGAATGGCTGTCGTCCGACCCCGCGGTGCACCGCGCGTTCCTCGATGATCCGCTGACGACCTCGACCCCCCTGCCGGAGCTGTTCGGGCCGCTCGACGTCCTCCGCCTGATCGGCAAGCCGCGCAAGGACCTCGGTGTGGACCTGCCGCTGCTCCTGATGGTCGGCCGCGATGACACGGTGGGTGGCCCGCGGAGTGTCCACCGCCTCGCCGACGCCTACCGCACTCGCTCGGGACTCACCGACATCACGACCCTCGTCTACCCGGGCGCGCGCCACGAGATCTTCAACGAGACGATGGCCGGCGATGTCTTCGCCGATCTCCTCGCCTGGCTCGACGCACGATTTTCCGCGCGGGACTGAACCGTGTCACGCCCGCGCAAATAATCCCGCCCGCGGCGGAAGACCCCGGCATCCCCCCCACCCCCGCCCCGCGTACGCGACCTCGAGCCGGCCTGGGCGGTGCGCAGCTGGGGCGTCATCCGGATCGTCGTGAGCGGCGGCAGGAAACGGATGACGTTCCCGTACGTCCCGCAGGTGACCACGATCACGCCCTCGGCGATGCAGGCCTTGGCGACGGATGCGGCGATGCAGGCCTTGGCGACGGATGCGGCGAGCGCGGCATCCGGTTCGCCCGTGTCCGCGACGACGAACTCGACGGCCACCATCGCGCCCCGGCATCGCGCCTAGACGCTCAGAGGCGCCCGAGGGCGCGCATCGTCGGGGCCGTCACAACGCCGAGCTCACGCCAGAGTGCATACGCGTCGTCATACCGGTCGGTGAGCGCCGGATCCGGGTCCACCGTAGGGCCCGACCGCACGAACCGCTCGATCGACTCGGGGCCGGGAAGCACCCCCGCCCCGCAGGCGGCGAGGACCGCGGCCCCCAGCGCCGCGCCCGGGTGGTCGACTACCGTGCCCAGCGGCGCACCGAGCACACTGGCGTGGATCTGCTTCCACAGCAGCGACGTGGCCCCGCCGTCCGTGACGACCGCCCGTTCCAGCGCCAGGCCACGGTCGCGGAAGGACTCCGCGTTGTGACGGAAGGCGAACGCGACGCCCTCCAACCCAGCCCGGTAGAGGTCCGCGCGCGTGTGCCCGAGATGGAAACCGGCGAAGACGCCGCGCAGCTCGGGATCGTTCAGCGGCGTCTTCTCGCCGAGGAAGTAGGGCAGACAGAGCACCTCACCGGCCCCGCGCCCGGCGGCCTCGGCGTCCATGGCGGCCAGGTCCTCGATACCGAGCGCGCCCTGCACCCAGCGCACGAGGCTGCCGCTGGTCGCCATGCAGCCGTTCGGCAGGTATCGCCCGGCGATCGGGTGCTCGTCGAGGAAGAACCGCTCATCCGTGACGGGCTCGGGGCTGACCACGAGGATGTCCCCCGCCCCGCCGAGCTTTATCAGCCAGTCCCCGGGCGCCGACAGTCCCGCGCCGAACGCCGAAAGGACATGGTCCGCACCGCCGGCCACCAGGGGCAGTCCGGCCGGGAGACCGAGCAGGGCACTGCCCTCGACGCTCAGTTCACCGACCACGTCGCCGCCTGTCACCGGCGACGCGAGCCGTGACCCGATCTCCGGAAGGGCGCGCAGGACCGGCTCGTAGGGCAGCGCGGCCAGATCGAACAACCCGGACTCGATCGCCCAGTTGCGCTCGACGTGCACGCGCGCGCCGAGCGCGACCAGCAACCAGTCGTACGACCCCATCACCGCCGTCGTCCGCCGCCACGCGTCGGGTTCGTGCCGCGCCAGCCACCGCAACTTCGGCGCGACAGACTGCTGACTGACCGGTGACCCGGTGCGCGCGAGCGTGTCCGCGGCCCGTAGAGCACCGGCCAGCTCGGTCACCTCGAGCGCGGCGCGGGTGTCGTTCTGCAGGATCGCCGGGCGCACCGGGATGCCCGCCGCGTCGACGGCGACCACCGCCGGCACCATGCCGCTCGTCGCGATCGCCGCGATGCGGTGCGCGCCGATCCCGCGCACAACCTCCCGCACCGCGCCCGCCGCGTTCGAAAGCCACATTGCGGGATCGGCCTCGGCCCAGCCCGGATGCGGAGAGTGCAGCCGGTTGCTGCGGCTCGCCTGGGCGACGATGCCGCGGTCGGGATCGAGTACAGCCGCCTTGACGGCGGTCGTGCCGATGTCGATACCGATCGTGAATGCGGCCGTCACCCCTTGGCCGCCGCGACGAAACGACGCGCGCGATCGGGATCGACGGGGTTCCAGGTTTCACCGTCGACCTTCAACGACGAACCGACGATGCAACCGTCGGCGATCGCCAGCATCTCCGCGATCGTCTCCGCCCGTGCGCCGGTGTTCAGCAGCACGGGGACCTCGTCCGGCACGGCATCGCGGACCTCGCGGAGCGTGGACACGTCGGGCCCGGCACCCGCCATCGGGCCGGAGACGAGGATGCCGTCGGCGAGGGACGACACCACGGTCGAGCGTGCTACCTGTGCGGGCGTGCGCGTTCCCAGCGGGGAGGCGAACTCGGGCGTCACGTTCATCAGCACGGCCAGGCCGTGTGCGTCGAGCCGGCGGCGCTCGCGCAGGGTGGTTGCGGCATCCGTGTTCCACAAGCCCATGTCGGACTCCCAGACGCCCGTGACGACCTCGCGCAGGAACGATGCTCCGGTCGCGACCGCGGTCGCCAGCGCGATCCGCGGGTCCCAGAGGAAGTCGACGCCGAAGGGGATCGACGTCGGGCGGCACTCCGTGACGACCCGACTCATCACTGCCGCCGATTCCGGCCCGGCGTGCAGCTGATAGGGCCGATCATTCTCGTTGCAGAACATCACGGCGTCGAAACCGGCGTCGACGAGGAGGCCGACGTCCCGATGGACGTGCTCGACGAGGGCGTCGACGCCGCCCTGGGCGTCGTAGAGCGGGGTGCCGGGCAGCGCGGGGACGTGCGCCATGGCGATGAGGGGCTTGTCGACACCGGGGAATGCCGAGCGGAACAATGAGGGCATGGAAACTCCAGAGAACAGGTGATGGCTATCGGGGTCAGACGTCCGTGGCCCGCACCGGCGGGGGGACAAGGATGGTGTCGGCACCGGCGGCCGCGGCTGCACGGACGGTGAGGTCGGCGTCGGCGGCGTCGGTGACGAGGGCGGACACCCGCGTGAGCGGGGCAATGTTGACCAGGTGGACACGGCCGAGCTTGGTGGAGTCCACGCCGACGATCAGCCGGGAACTCGCCGCGATGGCGGCGCGCTTCACGCTCGCCTCCTGGGGGTGGTATTCGGTGAGCCCGTGCTCGGCGTCCACGCCGGCGACGCCGATGACGAACGTGTCGCAGTTGTAGCGTGCGAAGGTCGCCTCGGCGTCCGTCCCCACGAGGCTCATCTCGCCCGACCGCAGCCGCCCGCCGGTGAGGATGATGGTGGTCCCCTCGTCGTCGGCGAGTGTCGAGGCGACCAGGATCGAGGGTGTCACGACGGTCAGGCTGAGCCCCCTGCCGCGGATGGCGCGGGCGACCGCACCCACCGTCGATCCTCCGTCGAGGGCGACCGTCTCGCCGGGACGCAGCAGATCCGCGATGCGCTCGGCGATGTGCATCTTGGATTCGACGGCCGTCCCGGCGCGCAGACCGTACGACGGCTCGAAGGCGGTGCCGGTCAGGGCGATGGCGCCGCCGGAGATCCGGCGCACGACGCCCGCCTGCTGCAGCGTCTCGATGTCGCGCCGGATCGTCATCTCGCTGACATCGAACTCGGTGGCGAGCTGGGCGAACAGCACCTCGCCGTTTCGCACCACCCGCTCCTCGATCCGGGCGCGGCGTTCGCGCGCATCCATCACAGCCACCTTCCGTCGGCCGGCGCGCCCGCCGTCCGCGCGACGAGCGTGTCGTAGTCAGCCTGCTGCTGGATGAGCGCGGCCTCAACGTCCAGCGTGCGCACTACGCGATCGGTCATGAGCCACCGCCCGTCGACCATGCTGTGGCTGACCGAGGCTCCGCTGACGCCGTAGACGAGCGCCGCCTCCAGGCTCTGCGCACCGACCGGCCCGCGCGGGATCTCGGCGAGTGGGACCGCGATCAGATCGGCGACCGCGCCGACGGCGATCAGACCGTCGTCGGCACCGCCGTCGAGCGCACGGTGCCCGTTGACCGTGGCGATCCCGAGGATCTCGCGGGGGCTGACGTTGTTCGGGGACCGCGAGGTGAAGGCGGCGAGCTTGCCCAGCATTCGCATCTCCTCGAACAGGTCCACGTTCGTGTTGTTGCAGACGTTGTCGCTTCCGAGCGTCACCGTCACGCCGGCGTCGAGCGCCGCGCGCACGGGTGCCGCCGGAACCCCCGACTGCATGGCGACCGAGGGGATGACGGCCATCGCGGCACGGGTGCCGGCCAGCAACGGCAGCTGGTCGACGGGGACGGTGTTGCAGTGGGCGAGGATCGTGGGCACGTCCAGCATCCCCATCTCGGCCATGACCTCCAGCGCCGGCCGCCCGTACGCCTCCTGGCACAGCGCGTCCTCCTCACCGGATGTCGAGAAGTGCACGTGCAGTCCGACGCCCAATCGGCGGGCGAGGTCGCGCTCGGCGCGCATGGCCTCGACCTGGTTGTCGACGAAGTACGCGTGCGGACCGACCCACCCGCGGACCACCCGGGACACCCCGGCCATGGACTCCGCGAACCGGGTGGCCTCGGCGAGTTCCCGTGCTCGCGCGTCGTCATCGCCGAGCTCGACGATGCCCCATCCGATCGCCGCCCGCAGGCCCGACCGCATCACCGTGGGTGCGATGTCGTCGGCGTAGAAGTACTGGTCCGCGAAAGCCGTCACACCGTGCCGGATGAAATCCGCGCAGCTGACCGCCACCGAGGCGGGCACGAGATCGGGGGTGAGGTGCGCCTCGCGGGTACGTAGCACCTCGAGGTAGCCCTCCATGCACAGGAGTGAATGCCCCTGCGCGACGCCCCGCATGAGGGACATCGGCGTGTGCGCGTGGGTGTTGACCAGTCCGGGCATCAGCAGGGACGCGCCGAGGTCGGCGACGTCCGGGCCGGCCGGCCGCGCACCCCGCAGCGGCGAGACGGCGCTGATCCTGCCGTCCGAGATCTCGACGACGCCCGGCTCCAGGGCGTCTCCGGTGCCGGTCCAGACGAGGTCGGCCACGATGAGGCGGGGAGTGGTGGAGGTCATGCGTCGGCCTTTCCGCCGGCCATCAAAGCGCCGAGACGCTCCCGGTCGACGTCGTCTCGGGGGAAGGGACCGACCAAAGTGCCGTCGTACATGACGGCGACCCGGTCGGAGAGGGCGAGGATCTCATCGAGCTCGGTGGACACGAGGAGCACGCCGCTGCCCTCGGCCCGCGCCGCGGACAGGGCGCGGTGCACGAACTCGATCGATCCGACATCCAGGCCGCGGGTGGGCTGGTTCGCGAGGACGACCTCAGGCCGGCCCGAGAGCTCGCGCCCGATCACGACCTTCTGCAGATTGCCACCCGAGAGCGACCCGACCGGGCGGTCGGGTGCAGCCCCGCGGACCTCGTAGTCGGCGATGATCTGCTCTGCGAAGCGTCGGCGGGCGCCACGGCGGATGAGGCCCGCACGGCTGAACCGGGCGGAGCGGTAGGCGGTCGAGGCGGCGTTCTCCTCGAGCGTGGCCTGCAGGTTCAGACCGACCTGCATCCGGTCCCCTGCGATGTGGGCGATCCCGGCGCGGCGGGTGGCGGCCGGGTCGGCATCGGTGAGGTCCGTGTCGCGCATCCGGACGGCGCCGCCCTCGAGGCGCCGCAATCCCGCCAGCGCATCGATCAGTTCGTCCTGTCCGTTACCGCTGACCCCGGCGATGCCGAGGATCTCGCGTTCGCGAAGCTGGAGATGCACGTCCTTGAGCCCGGGGGTCCCGTCGGCTGAGGGCGCGACCCGCGCCTCCCGCACCTCCAGCAGCACATCACCGGCCGCATCCGGGGCGCGATCTGCGGTGAGCAGGACGTCGCGACCGACCATGAGCCGGGCGAGTTCCGCGTCGTCCGCCTCGCCGCGGACCAGATTCCCGACGACCCGACCACGGCGCATCACGATGATGCGGTCGGCGATCGCGCGCACCTCGGGAAGCTTGTGCGAGATGAACACGACGGACCTCCCGCTCGCGGCGAGGCGGCGCACCATCACGAGCAGGTCGTCTGCCTCCTGCGGGGTCAGCACCGCCGTGGGTTCGTCGAGGATGAGCAGTCGCGCCTCGGCGGCGAGCGCCTTCAGGATCTCGACGCGCTGCTGCGCACCGATCGGCAGGTCGCGCACCCGCGCGGCCGGATCGATCACGAGCCCCGTCTCGGCGGCGAGCTCCGCCACCCGGCGTCGCGCGCCCCGGTCGTCGTAGAGTCCGCGGCGACGCGGCTCCCGCCCGAGCAACACGTTCTGGGCGACCGAGAAGCTCGGCACGAGCTCGAAATGCTGGTGCACCATGCCGAGCCCGTACGCGATCGCGTCCTGCTGGTCGCGGATCTCCACAGGTCGGCCATCGATCAGGATTTGCCCCGCGTCGGGATGGTGCACCCCGAAGAGCAGATTCATCAGCGTGCTCTTACCGGTTCCGTTCTCGCCGATGATGGCGACGACCTCCCCTGGCGCGACCTCGAGCGAGACGTCCGCCACCGCCAGCACACCGGACGCGGCGAAGTACTTCCGCATCCCGCGCATCTCCAACCGGGGCGGGGTCTCGCTCGAGGTCTCGATCATCGTGAGAGGTCCTTGTCGTCGTTCGGGATCAGCCGGCGAGGCCGACGGCGGTGCAGGCCGAGCTGGACGGTTCGTTGAGGGCGTCGCAGACAACCAGCGAACCGCCGAGGATCTGCTCCTGCAGCTCCTCGATTTGCGTCTGCACATCGGGCAGCAGTGCGACCATCGCGGCCGGGCCGTTCTCTGCGAACACGGTGGATCCGTCGTCCCACGAGAGCCCGGTGACCCCGTCCTTCATACCGGCGGCGACGAAGCCGGGGGTGAACTCCCCGTCCTGGGCCGCGCGGATGAGGTTCAGGGTGGTCATGTCGACGCGCTTCATCACCGACACGAGGATGGTGCCCGGCGCGTCACCGTCCTGGTTCGAATCCACCCCGATCGCGTAGGCGCCCTGCTGGGCGGCCGCGGCGAACACGCCCTGGCCGGAGAGACCGGCGACGGCGAAGACGATGTCGTTGCCACCCTGGTACAGCGCGAGCGCCGCCTCCTGGCCGACAGACGGGTCGCCGAACTCGCCGTTGAGGTAGCTCGGCGTGACGACGCAGTCGGGGCACGCCGCGAGGACACCCTGCTTATAGCCGTAGAAGAACTGGTTCAGCCCCGGGTTGTCGATGCCGAGGACTGCGCCGACCTTCTTCGTCTGCGTGAGCGAGCCCGCGACGTAGCCGCCCAGGAAGCTCGACTCGTGCACATTGATCGCGTAGGCCTGCACGTTCTCGGGAAGCTCGTCGGCGAAGATGTCGCTCGGTACGCCGAAGAGCTGGTCCGGGTTCTCCTGCGCGACAGCGAGGAGCGAATCCGGGTCCAGCCCGGGCGCGATGATGATGCCGGGCTTGGTCGCGACGGTCGAGCGGAGGACCCCCTCCTGCTGCGAGACCGACTCAGCCTCGACGACGCGGCCGGTGACCCCGAGCTCGGATTCGGCGAGCTTCGTCCCAGCGATGGCCGAGTCGATGAAACCGCCGTCGCCCGCGGCACCGGGGGTGACGAGCGCGTAGCTGAACGTGTCGGATGCGGGGGCGGCGCCCGTCGCATCGCCGCCGGCACAGCCGGCTAGGGCGATCGCGCTCACCAGCAGGACGCCGGCGCCGATCGACATTCGGGTGCGGGACATGGATGTTCTCCTCAGGGTGTGGATGCGGGTGCGGTGGTGGTGCGTTCCGAGGTGGCGGAAGGCGGGGGGCCGTCGGGCCCGGTGCCTGCCGCCGCCGGCGGTCTGGGCGGACGTCGCAGCCGGATGCGGGTGCTGCGGTTCCACAGGTCGATGAACCGTCCGCGCGACGTGGCGTGCACCCCGACGAGGACCAGAGCGACGAAAGCGGCACCCTGCGGGATGAACTGGGTGAGATTCGCCGGCACGTCGAACTGCTGCAGACGGATGCTGGCCGCGCTGGCGAGGCCGAAGACGGCGGCGGCGGGGATCAGCAGGCCGGGCTTGTTCAGCGCGAGTAGTGCCGCGGTGATCCCGATCCAGCCACGGTCGGCGCTCATGTTGCGGGTGAACAGACCGAGGTCGCCGATGGACAGGAACGCGCCGCCGAGACCCGCGACCGCGCCCGCCGCGACCAGCGCCCACAGCTGCGTGCGACCGACCTTCAGACCGGCGCTCGCGGCGGCCGTCGGCGCCTCACCGACGGCGAGCAGGTGCCGGCCGCTGCGGGTGCGGAACCACACGGCGACGACGGCGACGAGCAGGAAGGCCACGTAGACCATCCAGTTGAGGTGCGCCAGCAGGTGGTCCAGAAAGGGCACCTCGGTCGCGAACGGCACCTCGACCGGCGGGAACTTCGCGACGTCCGGTTTGAAGGTACCGACCCCGTCGAGGTAGGACCGCATGACGAATACCGTCAGTTGCAGGACGAGGATGTTCAGCCCGATGGCGAGCACCACGAGGTCGACGCCGATCCGGTGCGCGCCGGCCATGATCGCACCGATGACCGCACCGGTCAGCGCAGCCGCGATCACCCCGATGAAGGGGTTCCCGGTCGCGGCGCCGACGAGGATGCCGACGAAGGCGCCGCCGAGGACCTTGGACTCGATCGCGAGGTTGAGCACCCCCACTCGCGCCGAGATGAGCGAGGCGAGCGCCGCGAACAGGATCGGCGTGGTCAGCCGTATGCCGCTGTTGAGGAAGTCTGCGAAGACGTTCACGGGGTCACCTCCTCGGCGTGCGGGCGGATGGTCGATGCAGCGTCGTCCCAGCCACCGGCGCGGTGCACGTCCGGCGCCTCCGGGGCGGGGGGCGAAGGCGGAGGCGGAGGCGGAGGCGCGCCAGCGTCGATCATGCCGTTCGCGCGTCGCCGGTCGGTGAACCGCTCCAGGCGGGCGAGCAGCGGTGCCTGCGCGGCGACGAAGACGATCATGAGCGCGAGGACCGTCGAACCGATCTCACGGGGGACGCCGAGGACGATCTGGAGACCGTTGACGGCGCCGACGGTGATACCGGCGTACAGCACTCCGACCACGGCTGCACCGATCGCGGTCGTGCCGCCGAGGATGGCCGCTGTCAGGCCGGTGAGTCCGGTACCGTCGCTGAATCCCTCGATGACCCGGTAGTTCGTGCCGAGCACCTGCACCCCACCGCCGAGGCCCGCCAGCGCGCCGCCCATGAGCCCCGCGCGCAGCACGGCGCCGCGGCTGGACATCCCCGAGTACCGGGCGAAGGCCGGAGCCTCTCCCCCCATCCGCTGCTCGTAGCCCCGCGTCGTACGGGAGAGGTAGAACCAGACGCCGAGCGCGGCGAGCAGGGCGAGCGGGAAGGCCAGGCCGAACTTGGTCGACGTGTCGAACAACGGCAGCTTCGCGGTGTCGAGGATGGGCTGGGTGTATCCGACCGTGGATGCCTCGAAGCGCAGCGGATAGTTGACCAGGAAGTCGAGGAGGAGCCCGGCGACCGTGTTCAGCACGATCGTGATGATGAGCTCGTTGACCCCGAGATAGACCTTCAGCACCGCCGGGATCACCCCCCAGAGCGCCCCGACGATCGCGGCGATGAGCAGGCAGAACACCGGGTGCACGCCCAGGGGCAACGGCACCGCGTATCCGACGACCGCGGCGGCCAGGCCGCCGAGGGCGTATTGGCCTTCCTGGCCGATACTGAAAAGCCCGCTGCGGAGGCTGACGACCGCTCCCAGTGCGCAGAAGATGATGGGGGCGGCGAGGGCGAAGGTGCCACCGATGTTGCAGTAGCCGGGATCACAGGTGAAGCCCGCCTGGACGACGGTGGCCGCCGCATCCCATGCGGACACGCCAAGCGTGGAGACGAGGATCCCGCCCACCGCGAGTGCCAGCAGAACGGCGACGCACGGCAGCAGTACGCGCCGTCCGATGCGTTCGATGCGCTCGCGATCCATGGGGTTCCCTCCGCGGCCATGACGTATGACCTGAAAGAAGAGTGTCGAGCGGCTGTTACAAAATCACACGTCTCGCATTACATGGACGTTAATTGTTCACAGGGCGCGGGTCGGGAGTGCTTCGTGGATGCCGCGATTCGAGGCATCCACGAAGGGCGGGCGCGGTCCGTGGACGCGCGCTCTTGAGATCATTCTGGCGCGGACTCTCGCCGACACGGGCTGGCTCGTGGTCACGATTGTGGTCGGGGTGGCCGTGCGGACCGTCGTCATCGTGGCCGGGTCCGGGTGGTCAGCCGGTGTCATCCGGAGTTTCGTGATCGCGCCGCTCGTCGGTTTCATCGTGTTCGCGTCGCTGTTGATCGCGGGATGGTTGCTCGTGCTGGCGAGCTGTGGACTCGTGCGCCTCGCGCGGATGCGGCGTGCGGGGGCGAATGCTCCGGCATCCGCCTGGTGGAGCATCGCTGTCGTCGCGGGGCCGTGCCGGCGACCTTCGCCGTGGGGCTCTCGGACACGACGTCGGTGTCGCTCGAGGGCGGCGACGCCATCGGCGCGTTCCTGTTCGGCGAGGTGTGGCTCGAGCATCCGTGGCAGTACTTCGTCCTGTGGATCGCCCGGCTCGGCACGTACGCGACGGCGATCAGCCTCGTCGGTGTGATCGTCTCGCGGTGGCAGACGCGGCGGCGCGCCTAGGCTGGGAGCATGCACGGCGAATACAAGGTTCCTGGCGGCAAGCTCGTCGTCGTCGATCTCGAGGTGCGGGGCGGCAAGATCGCCGATTTCCACCTCGCCGGCGACTTCTTTCTCGAGCCCGACGACGCGCTGCTGGACATCGACGCGGCGGTGAACGGCCTGCCGGTCGAATCGGATGCGGGAGCCATCGCCGCCGCCGTCCGTGCCGCACTGCCCGAGGGCGCGCAGCTGCTCGGGTTCACGCCGGAATCGGTCGGCACCGCCGTGCGCCGCGCCCTGGTCACTGCCCCGGGATGGCGGGACTTCGCCTGGGAGATCGTGCACGAGAAGGCCGTGTCGCCGCGCATGAACCTCGCGCTCGACGAAGTGCTCACGACCCGCGTCGGCGACGGGCGCCGCGCGCCCACCCTGCGGATCTGGGAGTGGGACGAATCGGCGGTCGTGATCGGCTCGTTCCAGTCGTACCGCAACGAGGTCGACCCGGAAGGAGCCGCACGCCACGGGTTCGACGTCGTCCGCCGGATCTCCGGGGGTGGCGCGATGCTCATGGCTGCCGGGTCGATCGTGACGTACTCGCTGTACGTGCCGGCATCCCTCGTGGCGGGCATGACCTTCGCCGACTCGTACGCGTTCCTCGACGAGTGGGTGCTGCAGGCATTGCGCTCGCTCGGGATCGATGCGGTGTACCAGCCGCTCAACGACATCGCGTCGCCCTCCGGGAAGATCGGCGGTGCCGCGCAGAAGCGACTCGCCAACGGCGGGGTGCTCCACCACGCGACGCTCAGCTACGACATGGACGGCCAGGTGATGACCGAGGTGCTGCGCATCGGTCGGGAGAAGCTGTCGGACAAGGGCACGACGTCGGCCGCGAAGCGCGTCGACCCGCTGCGGTCGCAGACAGGACTCTCGCGCGAAGCGATCATCACGCGGTTCACGGACACGTTCGCGCGGCTGTATGCGGCCGAGCCAGGGCACATCAGCGCGGAGGAGTACGCCGAGGCGGAAGCCCTGGTCGCATCGAAATTCGCGACCGACGCCTGGCTGCACCGCGTTCCGTGAGCCCCTCGCTCCCGCCCGCCGCCCATGTCCCCATTCCGGCGGGTCGTGTCCCGATTTCGGCACAGCATGTCCCAGTTCTGGCTGGGACGACCACCGCAAATCAGCCACAAGTGGGACATGGGTCCGTGGCGCCCGGCCGCGTCGAGATCCACCAGGGTGACAACCTCGCCGTCGCGCGCGGGCTCGCCGATGGCTCCTTCACCCTCATCTATCTGGACCCGCCGTTCAACACCGGCCGCCGCCAGGGCAAGGCGATCGAGTCTGCCGCGCGCCCCCGGGACCGTATTCAGTCTGCGCGCAGTGGTGATGAGCCGGCACCCGCGGAAACACGCGGCGGGCTTGTCGCGCCGGAGGCGCGCGGACTGAATACGGCACGGGGTGGGCCGGTGAAGACCGGCTTCCGTGGGACGGCGTATGAGCGGTTGCGCGGCGATCTCCGACAGTACGACGACCGGTTCGACGACTATTGGTATTTCCTCGAGCCGCGGCTGCGCGAAGCGTGGCGGCTCCTCGCCGACGACGGGACGCTCTACCTGCACCTGGACTACCGCGAGGCCCACTACGCGAAGGTCCTCCTCGACGCCCTGTTCGGGCGTGAGTGCTTCCTGAACGAACTGATCTGGGCGTATGACTACGGCGCGAAGAGCAAGAGCCGCTGGCCCACCAAGCACGACACGATCCTGGTCTACGTGAAGGATCCCACGGCGTACTGGTTCGACTCCGACGGTGTCGATCGCGAGCCGTACATGGCACCCGGGCTCGTGACACCCGAGAAGGCCGCGCGCGGGAAGCTCCCCACCGACGTCTGGTGGCACACGATCGTGCCGACCTCGGGGCGCGAGAAGACCGGCTATCCGACGCAGAAGCCGGAGGGCATTCTGCGTCGGATCGTGCAGGCATCCAGCCGTCCGGGCGACCGCGTGCTCGACCTCTTCGCCGGCAGTGGCACGACCGGCGCGGTGGCCTCGGCACTCGGCCGCGAGGTCGTGCTCGTCGACGACAATCCCGAGGCGATCGCCGTCATGCAGCGCCGGATGCCGGACGCCACGCTCGTGGGGTGACTCAGACGAGCGGCCGCACGCTGGCGTATCCGTCGGCGATCACCGCGTCGGCCGATGCCGTGCCTCCGAAGATCCGGGTCGTCCCCGATCGCTCGGACCAGGGTTCCCAACCGGGTGCGTGCGCGCGGATGAGGCCGAGTGCCGCGCCGTGGATCGTGTCGGCCAGACCCTGCGGCGGGTCGTCCCCGGCGATCGCGGCCACCCTCGCCGCGTCGAGGCAGTCGAACCAGAAGGGCACGTCGAGGCAGTGCAGCGCCCAGCGCCGGGTCGGAGACGGCCAGACGAACCGGTAGACCCACGTCGGGGCGCCGAGCGGCCCGGTCCCGGCGCCTCGGGCCTCGGCGACGCGCACCAGCGGTGCCCGGAACAGGGTGTCGCCGGCGAACCGGCCGAGTACGGCGGCGGTCCCGAGGCGACGCTGCGCGAGGTTGGCGCGGAGATATGCGCGGCGACGTGCGTGCGGCACGCCGAGTGCGCGCAGTGCCAGGCTTGCCGGGATGAGACGCAGCTTCGCCCGGAGGGAGTCGGTGACCATCGTGAACTCGTCGTCGTTGGTCCCGAGCACGAGCGGCTTGTCGGCGCCGACGCCGGCGGCGATCGAATCGGGCGTCGAGCGCGTGAGGAGCTCTCCGTCGATGACAGGCCCGTAAGCGAGCCCTTGGGAGAGGACCGCGCGGACCGGTGCCAACCGGTCGCGCGAGGGGGCCTCAGTCGCCCGCTGCTGCAGGGCGACCAGGTCGGCTTCGTCGACGGACGCGAAGCCGGTCCGAGTGGGCTTGACACCGGCGAGGTGCGCGAGCCGCTCGGAGATCGCGCGCGCCCGAGCGGCGGGCACATCGGCGAGCGCGCCCGACATCGACCAGACCGCGTGGAAGAGGTGTTGCGCCGCGGGCATCCCGAGAAGGGTCAGCGCGCCGCCGCCCCCGGCGGACTGGCCCGCGAGGGTCACCCGCGCGGGGTCGCCGCCGAACTCGGAGATGTTCTCCTGGACCCATTCCAGCGCGGCGAGCCAGTCGCGCACCCCGCGGTTCGCGACGGCGCCGTCGATGTGTCCGAACCCGTCGAAACCGAGACGGTACGACACCGATACCGTCACGACGCCGTCACGGGCGAACGCGCGGCCGTCGTACCAGGGGCTCGCCGGCGTGCCCGAGACGTACCCGCCGCCGTGGATGTAGACCAGCACCGGTAGGCCCGCCTCGGGATCTCCGGGGGCAGGGGTGCACACATCGACGTTGAGCGTCGATTCGCCGGCGAACACCGGCTCGGGGATCAGGGTGTCGCCCGGATCGGTGCGGCAGGCGGTCGGCCCGTGCACGAGGGCGTCCCGCACGTCGGGCCACGGCTCGGGGGGCACGGGCGGCGCGAAACGCAACGCGCCGATCGGAGCCTGTGCGAACGGGATGCCGAAGAACACCGCCGAGGCCGACTGTCGACCGTGCGCATCAGTGGTGGTGCGCCAGCGCCCGCGCACCTTCCCGGGCGTGATCCTGACGACGGGGTCGGTGCGTGCGGGGGTGGTCATGGCGTCGGCGTCCTCCTCAGGGCGTCCCCCCAGTAAACCGGATGCCGCCGCCGCCGCGTGCGCCGCGCCGCCGCCTCGAGTGCACGGGATCTCGCCGAGTGCGCCGGTCGTGGGCGAGCCCGGGCCGGCGCAGTGGGTAAGAACCAGCGCATTCGGCGGCGGGCTATTCCGCGAGGAATGCCAGCAGGGCCGCGTTGACCTCGTCGCCGTGGGTCCAGAGGAGTCCGTGCGGCGCGTCCTCGATCTCGATGTAGGTGGCCTCGGGGAGAAGCTCACGGAACTTCCGCGCGGTCTTGTCGATCGGCAGGATGTTGTCGGCGGTGCCGTGCAGGATGAGCACCGGCACCGTGATCGCCGGAATGTCGCCCCGGAAGTCCGTGGCCCACGTGAGCGGCGCGGCGGCGATGGCGGCATTTCCGGCCCGGCGCGCAGACGCGACGGACGCGTCGACCGCCTCGTGCGAGATCCGCTGTCCGAGCGTGTCGTCGAGGTTGTAGAAGTCACGGAAGAACCCGGTGAGAAACGCGTGCCGGTCGTCGCGGACGGCCTGCGCCGTGCCGTCGAAGAAAGCCTGGTCGCCGGCGCCATCGGGGTGCTCATCCGTGATCAGCAGGTACGGCTCGAGCGACCCGAGGAAGGCCGCTTTCGCGATGCGGCCGGCGCCATACCGGGTCATATAGCGCGCGATCTCACCGGTGCCCATCGAGAACCCGACGAGCACGGCGTCCTGCAGATCGAGGTCGTCGATCAGGGCGTGCAGGTCTGCGGCGAACGTGTCGTAGTCCGATCCAGATGCCGTTTTGGTCGATGATCCGAACCCACGCCGGTCGTACGCGATGACGCGGTACCCGGCATCCAACAGCGCGGCCTGCTGCTTCCCCCACGACTCCCCGTCGAGGGGGAAGCCGTGGATCAAGACGACGGGCTGCCCCGCACCCTGGTCGGTGTAGAAGAGTTCGACGTCGGCTGAGTTCTCGGTTCCGACGGTGATGTAGGCCACGATGTCTCCTCCCGGTCGCGGACGGATGCCGCGGCTCGCCCCCGACGTTACGACGGCGGCCTCTCCGTCTCCACCCCTTGACAGCGCGAGCCACCCGCTGTTCACGCGCCGCGCCGCGCTCCTCGAGGGCGCCGGGTCAGGCGTCGCGGCGTGCGCCCTCGGAGGGGTGCACGGTGAAGACGTTCGGCTCGGTGAAGCCGGCATCCGAGAACGCGGCCTCCACCGCGGCGCGCACAGCATCGACCTGCGCGTGCTCGACGAGCGCGATGGCCGAGCCGCCGAAGCCGCCGCCGGTCATCCGCGCACCGATCGCACCGGCCGCGCGAGCCGTGTCGACCGCGAGGTCGAGCTCGGGAACCGAGATCTCGAAGTCGTCGCGCATCGAGACGTGCGAGGCGTCGAGCAGTGCACCGATCGCGCGCGGCCCCTGCTCGCGGAGGGTCTGGACGGCATCCAGTACGCGCTGATCCTCGGTGACGACGTGGCGGACACGGCGGAACGTGACGTCATCCATCAGCTCTTCGGCGCGTGCGAGGTCACCGACGGACAGATCGCGCAGCGCCGGCACGCCCATGATCGCGGCGCCCTGCTCGCACGAGGCGCGGCGCTCGCCGTAGCCGCCGGTGGAGTGCGCGTGGCTCACACGCGTGTCGATCACGAGGACTTCGAGACCCGCGGCGGCGAAGCCCAGCTCGATCACCTGAGCGTCGAAGCTGCGGCAGTCGAGGAAGATCCCGGCGTCGGCCTGGCCGCGCATCGAGGCCATCTGGTCCATGATCCCGGTCGGGGCTCCCACAGCCTCGTTCTCGGCGCGCCGACCGGCCTGTGCGAGCGCGATCCGGTCGAGGCCGAGATCCCAGACGTCGTTGAGGGCGGATGCCGTGGCACCTTCGATCGCGGCGGACGAGGACAAGCCCGCACCCACCGGGACGTCGGATGCGATCGCGATATCGACCCCCGTGAAGGTCTCGGCGTCGCGTCCGTCCAGCAGGGCCCACGCGATGCCGAGCGGGTAGCGGGCCCACTCCACGATCTCGTCGCGGCGCGCGGGGAAGAGCGCGCCCAGGTCGGCGAGGGCGACCTCGACCGGCACCGGGTCGAAGGTCGAGACGACCCGGATGCGGCCGTCGGTGCGGAGACCCAGGGCGACGACCGTGCGGAAGTCGATCGCGAACGGGAAGACGAAGCCGTCGTTGTAATCCGTGTGCTCGCCGATCAGGTTGACGCGGCCGGGGGAGGACCATCGGCCCGCGGGCTCGGTACCGGTCAGTTCCTGGAAGAGGCCTTCGGCCTGTTCGGCGGCGGTCACAGCTGTACTCCTTCAATGGCGGCCCGCAGACGGTCTGCGGCGGTTTCGGGCGGGACATCGCCGATCCAGGCGCCCATGGCGGCTTCGGATCCGGCGAGGAACTTGAGCTTGTCGGCAGCGCGCCTGGGCGATGTGATCTGCAGGTTCAGGCGGACGGTGTCGCGGCCGACGTTCACCGGGGCTTGGTGCCAGGCGGCGATGTACGGCGTCGGCGAGTCATAGACCGCATCCAGCCCGCGCAGCAAACGCAGGTAGAGCGGGGCGAGTTCGTCGCGCTCCTCGCTGGTGAGCGCGGCGAAGTCGGGCACGTGGCGGTGCGGGAGCATGTGGATCTCGATCGGCCACCGGGCCGCGAACGGCACGAACGCGGTCCAGTGCTCGCCGCGCAGCAGCACGCGCGGGCCCTGCTGTTCGAACTCGAGGATGCGCTGGAACAGGTCCGGCGCGGTGCGATCGATCGATTCGAGCAAGCGGGTCGTCCGCGGAGTCACGTACGGGTACGAGTAGATCTGCCCGTGCGGGTGTTGCAAGGTGACACCGATCGCCTCGCCGCGGTTCTCGAACGGGAAGACCTGCTCGACGCCGGGAAGGGCCGACAGCGCGGCCGTGCGGTCGGCCCATGCTTCGATCACGGTGCGGGCACGCGTGACCGATTGCGTGCCGAACGAGCCTTCGCGCTCCGGTGAGAAGCAGACCACTTCGCAGCGCCCGACGCTCGTGCGGGTACGCCCGAGGCCGAGGTGCGCGAGATCGTCGAGTCCGCGAGGCGGGTCGGATGCCTCGGGCAGATCGCCGACGGCTTCGGCGAGGGCCGGGCCGAACGAGGGTGACTTGTTCTCGAAGACGGCGACGTCGTAGAGCGACGGGATCTCCGACGGGTTCGTCGGTGTTTGCGGTGCGAGGGGGTCGAGTTCGGCGGGGGGCAGGAACGCCCGGTTCTGGCGAGCGGCGGCGATCGAGACCCAGTCGCCGGTGAGGATGTCTTGGCGCATCGTGGCCGTCGCCGGGCGCGGGTCGATGTCGCGCGCGTCGACGGCGCGCTCCGCGCCGAGAGTGGTGTCGGGGTCATCGAAGTAGATGAGTTCGCGGCCGTCGGCGAGGCGTGTGGTGCGCTTGGTGACGCCGGCGCCGAGCGTCTGCACGTCGGCCGCCGCGGGGGCGGTGGACGGGGTGTCGGGGTGCATCGTTGCGTGCTCCTTCGCAGGTGGTGACGGCTCTAGGCTACCGCGTTTGCGTGTTATCGTCAACACGACCGGAAAGACCGGATTCCTGCCCGTAGGATGGCGGAATGACGCGACGTGTTTCCATGGCCGATGTCGCCGCTGTCGCCGGCGTGTCCGCACAGACCGTTTCGCGCGTCGTGAACGACAGCCCCCGCGTCGATCCCGCGACGCGGGCGAACGTCGAAGCGGCGATGTCGCAGCTCGGCTATCGCATGCACCGCGCCGCGCGGGCACTCCGGACGGGGCGCACCGACACGATCGGTTTGATCGTGGCGAACCTGTCCTCGGTCGGCAACTCGCGCATGCTGCAGGCGCTCGCCGACCATGCCGCCGAGCGCGGATTCGCCCTCACCGTCGTGACGGCATCCGGTCGTGAGGCGGTCGCCGATGCCTTCGCGCGCCTGAGTGACCAAGGGATCGACGGCGCCGTGATCCTCAACGAAGCCACGGCGCTCGCCCGCGGGCTCGATGTGCCACCGGGGCTCGCTCTCGTCGTCGTCGACTCGCCGGCCGATGACCGCTTCGCCGTCGTGCAGACCGATCATGCCGCCGGCGCCCGTGCGGCGACCGAGCACCTGCTCAGCCTCGGGCGTGGAAGCGTGCACCACCTGGGCGGCCCCGTCGGGTCGTTCGCGGCGGCCGAGCGTGAACGTGGCTGGCGTGACGCCCACGAGGCGGCGGGCATCGCGGCACCGGAGCCGATCCGCGGGGATTGGACCTCGGCATCCGGCCACGCCGTCATCGCTCCGCTCGCGGGAGAGGTCACTGCGCTGTTCGCGGCCAACGACCAGATGGCGCTCGGAGCGCTGCGCGCGCTCGCAGAGGCGGGACGGCGCGTGCCCGACGATGTTGCCGTGATCGGGTTCGACGACGTGGAGGATGCCGCGTCCTACTTCCCGCCGCTGACGACCGTCCGACAGGACTTCGACGAGCTGGGCGGGGCTGCGGTCGCCTCACTCGTCACCCTGATCGGGCGCGGCGAGGCGACGCCGGTCGTGCTCACGCCGCATCTCGTGCAGCGCGCGAGCGCCTGACGGTCTGGCTCAGAGCGCGGCGCGGCGGGCTTCCCAGCCCGTGCGGACCATCTCGTCGACCGTGTAGCGGTTCTGCCACTCGAGATCACGGGCGGCGAGGTCGCCGGTCGCGACGATCCGGTCGGGGTCGCCCGCGCGGCGGGGCCCGCTCTTCGGAGTGAAGGGGATGCCGGTCACCCGGGCCATGGCATCCATGATCTCGCGGACGCTCAACCCGTTCTGGGAACCGAGGTTGTACGCCGCCTCGACGTGTTCGCCGGCCGCGAGGCGCTGGGCTGCGACGACGTGTGCGGCAGCGATGTCGCCGACGTGGACGTAGTCGCGGACGTTCGTGCCGTCCGGAGTCGCGTAGTCCTCACCGTTGATCTGCGGCACGTCGCCGGCGAGGAGCTTCTCGAACACGATCGGGAACAGGTTGTGCGGGCTCGTGTCGTAGACGGCCGGGTCGGCGGAGCCGACGACGTTGAAGTAGCGCAACGAGGTGTGGCGGAGCGGATGCTCGGAGTCTGCCGTCGCGATCGCCTGGTCGCGCAGCAGCCATTCGCCGATGAGCTTCGATTCGCCGTACGGCGACGCGGGACGCTTGGGAAGATCCTCGGTGACCAGGTCGACGTCGGGGGTGCCGTAGACAGCGGCCGAGGAGGAGAACACGATGTTGTGGACGCCGGCATCCGCCATCGCCTGCAGGACGACACGCGTCGCGTCGACGTTCTGCTCGTAGGTGTGCAGCGGCCTCGTGACCGAGACGCCGGCGTACTTGAAGCCGGCGACGTGGATGACACCCGTCACCGCGTGGGTGCGCAGGGTCTCGACGAGAAGCTCACGGTCGAGGATCGTCCCCTGGACGAACGGCACGCCTTCGGGCACGAAGCCCGCGTGACCGCTCGACAGATCGTCGATCACGACCGGGTCGATGCCCGCCGACGCCAACGCGCGCACGACGTGCGCTCCGATGTATCCCGCTCCACCCGTGACCAGCCAGCTCATCTTTCGCTCCTCGCGTCGGGACCACTCTACGCGGTCGGGCTTCCCGTCATGTTTACGTCAACATGGTAGTCTCACGGCATCCCCAGCGGCGCGGAGAATCCCCGAGCGCCGACGCACGGTAGGAGCAGCATGACCAGTCACACGTTCGAGATCGGCGCCGAGGACTTCCTCCTCGACGGACAGCCGCACCGGGTGATCTCGGGGGCGCTGCACTACTTCCGCATCCACCCCGATCAGTGGCGCGACCGCATCCGCATGGGGCGGATGATGGGGCTCAACACGATCGAGACCTACGTTGCGTGGAACGAGCACGCGCCGACCCGCGGCGAGTTCGACACGACAGGGCGCCTGGACCTCGCGCGCTTCCTCCGGGAAGTGCAGGAAGAGGGGATGCACGCGATCGTGCGCCCCGGTCCCTACATCTGCGCCGAGTTCGACGGTGGCGGATTCCCCGCCTGGCTGCTCCGCGACCCGGCGGTCGGCGTCCGCACGCTCGAGCCCCGGTATATGGCGGCCGTGAGCGAATACCTGCGCCAGGTCATGGAGATCGTCGTGCCGCTGCAGATCGACCAGGGCGGCCCGGTCATCATGCTGCAGGTCGAGAACGAGTACGGCGCCTACGGGTCTGACCACGCGTACCTGCGTGCACTGAGCGACCTGTTCCTCGAGACCGGTGCCACGGTGCCCTTGACCACGGTCGACCAGCCGATGGCGGACATGCTCGCAGCCGGCAACATTCCGGGCCTCCACGCGACCGGGTCGTTCGGCTCGCGCGCGACCGAACGCCTCGCGGCGCTCCGGCGCCAGCAGCCGACGGGGCCGCTCATGTGCTCGGAGTTCTGGTGCGGCTGGTTCGACCACTGGGGCGCCCGCCACCACACGACCGATCCTGCGGTGTCGGCTCGGGAGCTCGATGACCTTCTGGCCGCCGGAGCGTCTGTCAATATCTACATGCTGCACGGCGGCACGAACTTCGGACTCACCAACGGCGCGAACGACAAGGGAGTTTGGCAGCCGACGATCACGAGCTACGACTACGACGCGCCGCTGGATGAGGCAGGCCGACCCACCGAGAAGTTCTGGGCCTTCCGCGAAGTCATCTCCCGCTACGCTCCGGTGCCCGAGTACGCGCGGCCGGATCGCCCGCCGTTCACGGTTCCGGAGACCGCGCCGCTCCGCAGCGTCGGCGCGCTCAGCGACGTCGTCGCCCCGGACTGGCAAGAGCACAACGAGGTGCCGACGATGGACACCCTGGGGATCTCGCGCGGGCTGGCCCGCTATCGCGTGCAGCTCGATCGCGGCCCGGCGGCGGGTGTCCTCGCGTTTTCCGAGGTGCGCGACCGCGCCTGGGTGAGCCTGGACGGTCAGCCGGTGGGGGTGCTCGCCCGCGAGGACCACGCCTGGTCGATCACCCTCCCGCGGGGCGAGGGGGTGCTCGAGCTGCTGGTGGAAGATCAAGGCCGGGTGAACTACGGCCCGCGGATCGGCGAACCGAAGGGTCTGATCGGCCCAGCGACGTTCGCCGGTGCGTCGCTTGCAGGCTGGAATGCGTCTGCGGTGCCGCTGGAGCCCTTCGAGAACGGGTCCAGCCTGCTTTCGTCACACGGGGAGGCGCCACTCACCGCCGGCGCACACGTGTTCGAGGCGACGGTGGCGCTCGAGGAGCCCGCCGACCTCGCGCTGTCGACCGAGGGGTGGGGCAAGGGGCTCGTGTGGGTCAACGGCTTCTGCCTCGGTCGCTACTGGCGTTCGGGGCCGCAGCGGACCCTGTTCGTTCCTGCACCCGTGACCCGCGCGGGCGAGAACCTCGTCACGGTGCTGGAGTTCGACTCCCTCGGCACGCCTACCGTGCGCTTCGCGCCCGACATCGACCTCGGCCATACCGAGTTCTGACCGCACTGCGGTTCGGTCGACAGGAGATTCTGCGCCGAAAGGGCCGTGACGACCGGAAATCGCCCTCCGTGTGCAGAATCTCCTGTCCGCGAGACGGGCTCAGCGGCTCAGGCGCGCCGCGATGCGCTCGAGGGTGAGAGCAGCGGCCGGCCCGTCGGGCCGGTTGAGGAAGCCGTGGTTGGTGCCGGGCTCGATGCGACAGTCGACCTCGCGCCCCGCCGCGGCGAGGCTCGCGGCGAAGACCTCGGCCGACACGCGCAGCTCGTCGACCTCGCCGTTGATGATGAGCGTCGGCGGGTAGTCGGCGAGCTCCGCCGGCGTGGCCAGACCCGGCGCCGCCTCGACGGGCGCCGTGGCTGCCGGAGCGCCGAGGTAGTTCTCGTACATCTCGCGAACGACCTGCGGTCCGAACCGGTCGGCGACCGGGTCATCGTCGAGAGCCTGGCGGAGGGGGGCATCGGGCGCGGGCTGAATCGCCAGCAGGGTCGGATAGGCCAACACCACGAGATCCGGTGCCGCCGCGGTTCCTGACAGGCGGAGCGTGGCCGCCGCGGCCAGGTTGCCGCCCGCGCTCGCCCCGCCGATCGCGAGCCGATCGATCCCGAATTCTGCGCGGCGCGCGTGGGTCCACCCCCACGCGCTCACGATGTCGTCGACAGGCACGGGAAAGTGGATGCCGCCGACCGCCAACCGGTAGTCGACACTCACAACGGCGGTTCCGGCGGCGGCCAGGGTGCGGGCGACGAAGTCGGCCTCAGGCATGTCGAGGTCACCGCCGGCGAACCCGCCGCCGTGCGCCCAGACGAGACCGGAGCCGTTCGGCGCGCTGGCCGGATAGACACGCACGAGTTCCGTGCTCATGTGGGGTCCACCTGTCGCCAGATGCCGCGCTCGCGTACGACGACGGCGTCGAGAGCACACAGTTGTTCCGTCCCGATGCGCGCGCGTGCGGCGGCCGGAAGCCCGATCGTCGTGTGCGGCGACAGTGGCAGGACATGCAGCGTGACGGCGCTGCCCGGGCGGATGCCGGCATCCTGCACCGACACGGACCAGCGCTCGCCGTCCCAGAAGCGGTCATCCACCGTGTGTCCGTCGACGCGGATCTCGGCGACGTCGCCCGCCCAGTCGATGTCGAGCACGGCGTCGGCTTCCCCTGCCCACGCGGGCACATCGAGGGATAACACCGCCGCGAACTCATCGATCGCGGATCGGCTCGGCGCGGAGTGCCGCAATTCACGGAAACCGTAGTCCGTCGGCACAGTGCGGGCCTCGGTCACCAAGCGCGGAGCGAGGGTTGCAGATGCCGGGGCCTCCGCGGTGGGGAGCGCGAGGGCTCGCCAGGATCCGGTGACCACGTCGAACACCTCGGCCGGCCCGACGCCGCGATGGAAGAGCGTGTCGCCCGACCACGACAGTTCATCGGACGTGCGCAGAAGCGAACGGCCGTCCGCGCCATCGCGCACCCAGAGGAGCGCGGCGTCAGTCGCGGGGAGGACGAGGATGCGCCCACCCTCGACCGAAAACATGCCCGTGCCGGTATGAACCTCACCATCGATCGCGATGCGGGGCTCTATCCCCGGCTCAGCCACCAGCACGAGCGTCGGAGCGGCTCCCGGCAGTTCGGTCAGGAGCGAGGCCGTGGCCCATGCGATCCGCGATCTGCCGATGCGCCACGCGACCGGCCAGCGGGCGATCGTCCCGCTCGGGATCGTGATCTGCGGAAGGGAGATCTCGGCGGAATCCAGTGTGATCCGCAGCGCGGCATCCACCGGCTCGACCTGCTCATGAGGCTGATGGTGCGATACGACGACGACACCCTCCGAACCGTCGGAGCGCAGTGCCCAACGCAGCGTCGATCGATCCGACTGCCCATCCGGCAGTGCGTCGGGCAGCGTCGACGTCATCTCCGCGAAGCGGTCGCCGAAGGCCGCGAGGAACGCATGCTGCGCGCGCAGCGGTGCGGCCGAGGCGTGCAGGTCGCCCGACTGTCCGATCGGCGCGTGGAAGTCGTACCCGAACTCGGGCATGTCGTTGGGATACGCCGTCGCGTGGCTCTCCTGCAGCTGCGGCGCGGGGTTCGTGCCCCCGACGTACATGAAGTAGCCCTGCCACGCCGAGCCGTTGCCGATCGTGACGTTCGCGAGCGCAGCGGTGTCGGCCGCGCTGAGCACCGGGCGGCGATGATAGGCCGTCGCCATTCCGGACCCCAGCTCGCACGTGGCGGGCGGGAAGCCGTGCAGGTCGGTCGCCGCCCCGATCCCCTCGTCGAATCCCTGGGCGGCGCGAACGTCGGCGCCGACGCCCGGGTCATCCCACTCGTGTGAGAAGAAGAAGTGTGCGCGGAAGCTGGGGTGCCAGGGGTCTTCCGGATCGACCCAGAATCCGTCCGCGTAGCCGCTGAACAGCGGAAAGGCTTCGCCGGGCGGGAGCTCTGCGCCACCCCACGCGGTCGCGGTCCACAGCGGCGCCGCCATGCCGGCCTCGCGCGCCAGGCGCTTGAGTGTCAGCAGGTGCTCGGGTCGGTCGTACAGCTCGTTCTCGAGCTGGATGCCGACGATCGGGCCGCCGGGTCGGGCACGCTCGTCGAGGGCGCCCGCCAACTGGCCGAACCACTCGGTGACGAGCTTCAGATAGGCGGGGTCATCGCTGCGGTGCTCGATCTCGGCATCCTGCACCCAGTCGGGGAAACCGCCGTTGCGGGATTCGCCGTGCACCCACGGCCCGATACGGAGGATGAGCTCCAGACCCGCCGCCTCGACCTCGTCGATGAACGCCGCGACGTCGAGATTGTCGTCGAATCGCGCGTCGCCGCGCGCCGCCGCGTGGTGATTCCAGATGACGTACGTCGAGGCGATCGTGATGCCGGCCGCGCGCAGCTGGCGGAGGCGTTCCGCCCACCGGGCGCGGGGGAGTCGACTGTAGTGCAGCTCGCCCGAGACCGGCACGAACCCGACGCCGTCGCGCAACAGGGCGCGGTCCGTGACCGTCAGACCGCGGGCGGCCTCCGTGGCGATCGGCATGGGGGCGAGTCGGGCGGGCGTGGGCCACCCGCGGTGCTGGACGGTGGCCGAAGACGGAATGTTCACGATGCCATTCTCGCGGTTCCCGAGGGCGGGCGCATCACCGCGCGGAGACGATCGCGTTGTCGAGGAAGTCGATGTCGACCCCGTCGCGCTGGGCCTGATTGGTCATCAGCACCCAGGCAAGACCCGCGTCGGGATGGATCCACAGCTCAGTCCCCGACCAGCCGCCGTGACCGTAGCCGTCCCGCGCGATGAGACCCGGCGCGCGGGTGCGGAGGTTCCAGGTGAACCCCCAATCCTGACCGCGCTCGGCCGGGTACGGGTCGAGTCGGGGGATGTCGCCGGTGAGCGGCCGCAGCATCATGTCGAGCGTCGCCGGCCGGAGGATGCCGTCGGTCTTCCCCGCGTGGATCCGCAGAAATTCGGTGCCGAGCGCGAGCAGGTCTTCCGCGCGGCCGGAGAGGCCCGCGCCGGGCGCCCGGGTCTCGACGAACCGGTCGAGGTTCAGCCCGGCGGCGGCCAGGTCGGGGATCGGGACGACGTCGACCGGGTCGAGAGTGAGGCCCGTGGCGTCGATCTCCGCGGCCCACTCGCCGACCTCGGCCTCCCAGGAGCGGCCCGTGGCGTGTTCGATGAGTGCGGCGATCCCCTCGAAGGCGATCGTCGAGTAGCGGGAGGCGCTCCCGGCGAGGAAGTCGCGGCCACGCGCCAGGAGTTCTTCGCGCAGCGGAAGCGGGGGATCGAGGGTCGGCTCACTGATGCCCGACGTGTGACTGGCCAGATGCCACAGCCGCACGGGGTCGTCGCGCCAGCGGCCGAAGGTGGGCAGTGCGTCGGTGATCAGGGTGTTCGGCGTGAGCAGGCCGCGCTCGATCACCCGCGCGGCGGCGATGCCGACGAGCGGCTTCGTGATCGAGAAGAGACGGTAGGTGTCGTCGGGCTTCGCCGGTCGGTCGCCGGTCGCGCCGAAAGCGTCGAGTGCGAGGATGCCGTCGGCGCTCGCGACGCCGAGCACGGCGGTCGGGATGCGCCCGGAATCCACGTGGTGGCGGGCGACGTCCATGGCGGCGCCGAAGGTCGAGAGCGAGGTGGGGGTCACGGCTTCCATTGTGGAGGCATCCGCCGCTGATGTCACGGATAGCGCTTTCCAGCGCATCGGCCTAAGCTGAACGACATCCCCACCTCACCGCGGAGGAACCATGCTCTTCACCGACGACGGCGCCGGCCGACTGCGGCTCCGCGACGGCGACACCACGCTCGCCGAGTACGTGTACCTGCCCACCGAGCCGGCGCTCGAATCCCCACGCCCGTATCTGTCGTTGACTTCGCGGGCGGGTATCGACGTCACCGCGTACCGGCCCGATGACCACGTCTGGCACAAGGGGCTGTCGTTGGCGCTTCCCGTGGTGGGGGCGCACAACTTCTGGGGTGGTCCGACCTACATCCACGGCGAAGGCTACGTCCAACTCCCGAACAACGGTGCGCAGTCGCACCGTTCGTTCCTCCCTTCCCCGGACGGTGCCGTCGCACGCGTCGACGAGACGCTGGACTGGGTGGCGGAAAACGGAGACCTCGTGCTCAGCGAGGCGCGTACCCTGACCGCGCGGATCGTCGACGGAGAAACCTGGGCTCTCACCTGGCGCAGTGCGCTGCGGAACGTGTCGGGAGCCGCGGTCGGGTTCGGGTCGCCGACCTCGAAGGGGCGTCCGAACGCGGGCTACGCCGGGATCTTCTGGCGAGGGCCGGTGTCGTTCACCGGCGGGGAGATCGTCGGGCCGGGTGGCACCGTCGGTGACGCGGCGCGCGGCGAACCAGGACCGTGGCTGGCCTTTGCCTCGCCCGAGCGAGATGCGGGTGTCGTCATGCTCGATGCCTCGGATGCGGCAGCGAGCCCGCCCTGGTTCGCTCGCAGTGAAGAGTACGCCGGCCTCAATCCCGCCCCGTTCTTCTACGACGAGACGGTTCTTTCGGACGGCGACACGCTGATCTTGGCCGCGGTGATCCTGATCGGTGCTGCCGACGTGGCGGCTCACGCCGCATCGGCGGGAGCCGCGCTGGTTGCCGAGGTGCGCTCGGCATCCACCCCATCGACCCTCGAGGAGCTCTCATGACACGATCCCTGCGGTGCGCCATCGTCGGAACCGGGGCGGTCGCCCATCTACATGCCCGGGCCGTCCAGGCGCACCCCCACGCGCACCTCGTGGCGGTGACGAATCAAACGCGCGAGAAGGCCGACGAGTTCGCCGCGCTCTGGGGTGGCCCGTCGGTGTACGACACGCTCGATGATCTCCTGGCTGCGGAGCATCCCGACGTCGTCCTGATCTGCACGCCGCCCGCCGTCCACCGCGAGCAGACGGTCGCGAGTTTCGCCGCGGGCGCCCACGTCGTCGTGGAGAAACCGCCGGCTCCTTCGCTCGAGGAACTCGACGAGATGCGCGCCGCAGCCGCGGCCGCCGGCCGGCGCCTCGCTGTCGTCTTCCAACAGCGCACGGGCACCGCCGCGGCGCATGTCCGTCGGCTTCTCGCCGACGGTGTGCTCGGGCGTCCGCTGATCGCGGTATGCCAGACGCTCTGGTACCGCGACGAGGACTACTTCGCCGTGCCCTGGCGGGGGAAGTGGGAGACCGAGGGAGGAGGCACGACCCTGGGTCACGGCATCCACCAGCTGGATCTGCTCGGCCATCTGCTCGGCGACTGGGCGAGTGTGCAGGGGCGACTCTGGCGGCTCGATCGCGAGACGCAGACGGAGGATGCCTCGACTGCGACCATCGTCTTCCGCAGCGGGGTGGTGGCTCAGGTGGTCACGAGCGCCGTCTCGCCGCGGCAGACCAGCTCGATTCGCATCGACACGCAGAAGGCCACCGTCACGGTCGACCACCTCTACGGGCACGGGCACGAGAACTGGGCGATCACACCGGCACCCGGTTACGAAGCGGACGTCGACACGTGGGCGTTGCCGGATGTTGAGGAACGCAGCGACCACGGGCCTCTCCTTCGGGATGTCTTCGACGCGCTCTTGAGCGGAAGCGCACTGCCATCGACCGCCGATGAGCCGGCGCGCTCGTTCGAGCTCGTCGCCGCCATCTACGCCTCGGCTGCGGCCGACGGCGCCCTGATCACTCCCGCGGAGCTGAAGGTGCACCCGACGCATCGGGCGGGGCTGGCAAGCCCGGTCGCCGACATGCGGCCTGCGCGCAGCGACCGGTAGCCTGGCATCGATAACACATCGATCGCACCGGTGTGAGATCAGCCGGTAATCGCTTTCCGAAATCTCTTGCGTATCGTTTCAACCCGTAGTAGCGTTACCGGCAAGCGCTTTCCCATTGCACCAAGATGAGGCACGCGCGGCACACACGGACAACGAACGTTCGCGGCGCACGCTCCGGACGCAGACGTTCAAGAGAGGACAAAGATGTTCACCACGAAGCGGGCATTGACCGGCATCGCCCTCGGGGCCGCCGCGGCCCTTGCGCTCACCGCCTGTGCGGGAGGGTCGGCCGAACCAGCAGCAACCTTCGACCCCGAAGAAGAAGTGACACTCACGTTCACTTGGTGGGGCAACGACGACCGGGCCGCGCGCTACGAGGCCCTGATCGAGGAGTTCAACAAGCAGTACCCGAACATCACGATCAACGGGCAGTTCACCGATTTCCCGAGTTATTGGGAGAAGCGTCAGACCGAGGCTGCCGGCGGCGGCCTGCCCGACGTCTGGCAGTTCTCCGACAGCTACCTGCGCCAGTACGGCGAGCCCGGATACGTGCTCGACCTCGGCACGGTCAAGGACTACATCGACTTCTCGACCTTCGACGAGGCGCTCCTCGGCACCGGACAGCTCGGCGGCACGCAGTACTCGCTGCCCACCGGCTACAGCGCGTGGGCCAACTTCGTCAACGACGACCTGATCACCGCGAACAACCTGACGCCGCCCGAGGGTGGCACGACCTTCGACGAGTTCTCCTCGTGGATGGCCGAGGTCACCGAATCCACCGGCGGCGCCGTCTACGGCGGCACGGACGTCACCCAGCGCATCCAGACGTTCGAACTCGCGCTTCGCGCGGACGGCAAGAACCTCTACACCGAAGACGGTGAGCTGGGCTTCACCGAGGACGAGCTCAAGGAATTCTGGGAGTCCGGCCAGGAACTGCGCGACGGCATCACCGTTCCGCAGAGCCGCCTCGAAGAGATCACGCCCAAGTCCGGGTTCGGTGCGGGCTTGACGGCGACCGAGACCAGCTGGAGCAACTTCCTGGGTGGCTACCTCGCTGACTCGGGGGCTTCCTCCATCTCGCTGATCGCTCCGCCGACCGCGAAGGAAGGCTCGAAGGACCTCTACCGGCAGGCGGGTCTCCAGATGGCGATCTCGGCGAAGACCGAGCACCCGGAGGCCGCGGCCGTCTTCCTCGACTTCGTGGTCAACAGCCCCGAGGCCGGCGAGATCTTCGGAACGACGCTCGGGTTCCCCGCATCCACCTCGAAGCTCGAAGGTGCCGTGCTCGAAGGCGCTGACAAGCAGGTCGCGGACTACCTCACCTCGGTCGAGGATCGTATCGGCGAAGCGCCGCCGGTCCCGGTCGTCGGGTACGGCGCACTCGAGCAGAAGTTCTGGGACCTCGGCAAGGCGCTCGGCCTCGGAGCCGTCACCGTCGATGACGCCGTGAAGCAGTTCTTCGACGAAGCGAACGTCGTCCTGCAGGGCTGATCCGCTTCACCATCCGCACACCCTGCCCCGCACTCATCGAGGAGACACCATGGCAACCCACACGGGCGCTCAGACAGCGCTCCTCGATGCGGGCACAACCGCTGCCCCCCGCTCGGCGAAGCCTCGCCGGGCGGGGGGAGCCACCCCCGGCCGCAAGGCCATGACGCGACGTGAGAACGCCGCCGGGTACCTCTTCCTGTCGCCCTGGCTCATCGGGCTTTTCCTCCTCACGGCGGGGCCGATGCTGTACTCGCTGTACCTCTCCTTCACGAACTACAACATCTTCAGTCCTCCCCAGTGGATCGGGCTCGGCAACTTCGAGCGGATGCTGCAGGACGACGTCTGGTGGGAATCGGTTCGGATCACCCTGATCTACGTGCTCGTGGGCACACCGATCAAGCTCGCTGCGGCGCTCGCCGTCGCGATGCTCCTCAACTACCGCAGCAAGGGCACCGGCTTCTTCCGGTCGGCCTTCTACGCTCCGTCGCTGATCGGGGCCAGCGTCAGTATCGCGATCGTCTGGCGCGCGATGTTCTCCACGAATGGGCCCGTGGACAACGGCCTCAGCTTCTTCGGGATCGAGATCGGTGGATGGGTCGGCGTTCCCGCCCTCATTCTGCCGATGATGATCCTGCTGGCGGTGTGGCAGTTCGGCGCTCCCATGGTGATCTTCCTCGCGGGCCTGAAGCAAGTCCCCCAGGAGCTCTACGAAGCGGCATCCGTCGACGGTGCAGGACCGATCCGCAAGTTCCGCAGTGTCACGCTGCCGATGCTCTCGCCCGTCATCTTCTTCAACCTGTTGCTCGAGATGATCAACGCGTTCCAGATCTTCGCGTCGGCGTACATCATCGGCTCCGGCACGGGTGGACCCGCGGGTGCGACGAACTTCTACACCGTCTATCTCTACACGCGGGCCTTCACGAACGCGCAGATGGGATACGCCTCGGCGATGGCCTGGGTGCTCCTCCTCGTGGTCGCTGTGATCGCTTTCATCATGTTCCGCACCTCGAACTCGTGGGTGCACTACGCGGGAGACAACCGATGAGCGCTCCGAACCTCGAAACCATGACGGCTGTCCTCCCCAAGGGTGCTACCCCTCCGCGTCGCCGATACGGCAAGCGCAAGACCTGGCAGAGCGCCCTGTGGATCATCGCGATGATCGCGCTGACCGCGATCATCCTGTACCCGCTCGCGTGGATGTTCTCCGCGTCGTTCAAGCCCACGGCGGAGTTCGGCGCCAACCAGGGATTCTTTCCGGAGAATCCGACGATCGACAACTACTTCAAGGTGCTGGAAGGCATCGGTGGGGTGCCGCTGTGGCAGTTCTTCCTGAACTCGTTCATCCTCGCGGTCGGATCGGTCATCGGCACGGTGATCTCCGCGTCGTTGGCGGCCTATGCGTTCGCCCGCGTGCGCTTCTCCGGCTCGGGCGTCTGGTTCGCCGTGATGATCGGCACGCTCCTCCTGCCGTTCCACGTGCTGATCATTCCGCAGTACATCCTCTTCCGGAACCTCGAGCTGGTCGACACGTTCGTCCCGCTGCTGCTGGGCAAATTCCTCGCGACCGAGGCGTTCTTCGTCTTCCTCATCGTGCAGTTCATCCGTGCACTGCCCCGCGACATGGACGAGGCTGCGCGCATCGACGGATGCGGTCACTGGCGCATCTATTGGTCGATCATCCTGCCGCTGATCAAGCCAGCGCTCGTGACGGCATCGATCTTCGCCTTCATCTGGAGCTGGAACGACTTCCTGGGTCCCCTGCTCTACTTGAACTCCACGGAGCTGTATCCGTTGCCGCTCGCACTCCGGGTGTTCAATGACCAGACCTCGACCTCTGACTACGGCGCGACCGTGGCCGTCTCGGTCCTCGCTCTCTTGCCGATCCTGCTGTTCTTCATCATCTTCCAGCGGTTCCTGGTCGAAGGTGTATCGACCCAGGGGCTGAAGGGATGAGCCCGCGCACGCAGCGCCGCCGCCGGCCCGAGGTCGACGGCAGCGTCTTGCGCTGGCCCGGAGCGCGGGCGCGGTTCGCCCTTTTCGGCGAGGCGCTGTGGACGGGGGCGTTGATGGCGCTCGTCTGCATCCCGATCGTCACGTGGCCGGCCGCGGTCGCCGCCGGATCGGCGCACCTGCGCCGGTTCGTGCACGCCGAAGCGACCCCGGCATCCGAGTTCTTCCGCGATGCACTCCGCGCGCTCCCTGGAGCGGCCGGTCTGGGCGCGGCGACCACGGTGCTCGCCGCGATCATCGGCGTCGATCTCGCGCTCGTGGCCGGTGGCGCTCTGCCGGGCGGGATGCCGGTCGCCGTCATCGCAGCATCCGTCGGCATCGCAGCGCTCGCTCTCGCCGTGCTGGCGGCCAGCCTCTGGTCGCCGGGCATGCGCTGGCGCGATCTCGCGCGTGTCGCGCCGCGGGTTGCGGCGGCGGATGTGTCCGGTACCGTCTATCTCCTCACCGCGCTGGGCCTCGGCGGCATCGTCACCTGGCAGTTTCTGCCCCTCGGCATTCCGGCGCTGGGTCTCGTTGCCTTCGCACTCGTCGCTCTCGGTGAGCGGCGCATGCTCCGCTGGACGGAGGCGGCGGCATGACGTCGGCATCCGGAGCTCTCGATCCGCGAGACGAGATCGCCGTCCTCGACCGTCGGCTCTTCGGGGGCTTCGTCGAACACCTGGGGCGCCACATCTATGACGGCATCGTCGAGCCGGGACATCCGACGGCGGATGCCGATGGCTTTCGCCGCGACGTGATCGACCTCGTCCGGGAGCTCGGTGTGTCGACCATCCGCTACCCCGGCGGCAACTTCGTCTCGGGCTACAACTGGGAAGACGGCATCGGTCCGCGCGACCAGCGTCCGCGGCGGCTGGATCTCGCCTGGCACGCCACCGAGACCAATCAGGTCGGGCTGCACGAGTTCTCGGACTGGCTGGACCGCGTCGGCAGTGACCTCATGCTCGCGGTGAACCTCGGCACCCGCGGTACCAGTGAGGCGCTCGACCTTCTCGAGTACGCCAACGCGTCGGTGGACACGACCCGCACGCGGGAGCGCGCACGCAATGGGCGCGATCAGTCGTTCGATGTGAAGATGTGGTGCCTCGGTAACGAGATGGACGGCTTCTGGCAGCTCGGACACCGCAACGCGACCGATTACGGCAAGCTCGCCGTGCGGACCGCCCGCGCGATGCGTCAACTCGACCCGTCGATCGAACTCGTCGTGTGCGGTTCCTCGGGGCGCAGCATGCCGACCTTCGGCTCATGGGAGCGTGACGTGCTCACGCAGGCATTCGACGACGTGGATTTCATCTCGTGCCATGCCTACTACCAGGAGCACGACGGAGACGCGCAGGAGTTCCTGGCGTCGGCCGTCGACATGGCGCTGTTCATCGACGAGGTCGTCGCGATCGCCGACGACGTCGCCGCCGAGCGCGGCAGCGACAAGCGCATCATGATCTCGTTCGACGAGTGGAACGTCTGGTATCTGTCGCGGTGGCAGGAAGAGGCCCTCACCTATGGCCACGACGAGTGGCCGGTCGCTCCCCGCCAGCTGGAGGATCAGTATCACGCGCTGGATGCCGTCGTCTTCGGTGACCTGCTGATCACGTTGCTGCAGCATGCGGACCGGGTGCGCTCGGCATCGCTCGCGCAGCTCGTCAACGTCATCGCCCCGATCATGACCGAGCCCGGCGGGATCGCCTGGCGGCAGACGACGTTCTTCCCCTTCGCGGTGACCTCACGCCTGGCAGGCGAGCGGGTCATCCGCCTGCCGCTCGCCGGCGGAACGGTGACGAGCACGCGCTTCGGTGAGATTGCTCAGGTCAACGCTGTCGCGACGGTCGGCGAGGAGGGCGCAACCGTCTTCGCCGTCAATCGATCGCTGACGGATGCCACTGTTCTTCGCGTCGATCTCGCGGAACTCGGCGCGACCCTCGGGCGCGGGCTCCACGTCGCCGAAGCGCACCTCCTGCACGAGGACGACATGTACGCCGCCAACACCCTCCTCGATCCGGAGCGGGTCGGGCTGCACGTGGCGAACGCGACGATCGTGGCGGGGGTGCTGGAGATCAGCTTGCCGCCGGTGTCGTGGGCGGCTGTGCGTGTGACGTAGGACGCGACCCCGACTGGGATTGCGGAAAGCGCATTCCGGTGCGATGATCAGATGATTGGAAAGCGCTTACCGCCCAAGCGGAGTGCCGAGCGAAGGAACACCATGTCAGAGACGACCACCCTGATTCCCGCCCCTGCCGATGAGTCGGCGACCGCCGTGCGCGAGATCGGCATCATCATGAACGGCGTCTCCGGACGCATGGGCTATCGCCAGCACCTTGTGCGCTCGATCCTCGCGATCCGCGACCAGGGCGGCCTCGAACTTCCGGACGGTACGAAGGTCACGGTCAAGCCGCTCCTCGTCGGCCGCAGTGAGGCCAAGCTCGCCGAGCTCGCCGCCCGCCACGGGATCGAGGACTACACCACTGATCTCGATGCTGCTCTCGCCGACCCGCGCTGGGAGATCTATGCGGACTTCCTCGTGACGAAGGCGCGCGCCAGCGCGCTGCGGAAGGCCATCTCGGCCGGCAAGACGATCTACACCGAGAAGCCCACTGCCGAGTCGACGGCGGAAGCCCTGGAGCTCGCGAACCTGGCCGCCGCGGCCGGCGTGAAGACCGGTGTCGTCCACGACAAGCTGTACCTCCCGGGCCTCCAGAAGCTCAAGCGGCTGATCGACTCGGGCTATTTCGGACGCATCCTGTCGGTGCGCGGCGAGTTCGGCTACTGGGTCTTCGAAGGCGACTGGCAGCCCGCCCAGCGCCCCAGCTGGAATTACCGTACGGAAGACGGCGGCGGGATCATCGTCGACATGTTCCCGCACTGGAACTACATCCTGGAGAACCTCTTCGGCGGCGTCGAATCCGTGTACGCGCAGGCATCCGTGCACATCGCCGACCGCTGGGACGAGAACGGCGAGCATTACACCGCGACCGCAGAAGATGCCGCGTACGGCATCTTCGAGCTTGCCGGCGGCGTCGTCGCGCAGATCAACTCGTCGTGGACGACCCGCGTCGACCGGGACGAGCTCGTGCAGTTCCACGTCGACGGCACGCATGGCTCCGCCGTCGTCGGTCTGTTCGGTGCGAAGATCCAGCACCGCAACGCCACACCGAAGCCGGTGTGGAACCCGGACCTCGCCGACGGCCACGACTACGACGCCGACTGGGCCCAGGTCCCCACGAACGAGATCTTCCAGAACGGTTTCCGCCAGCAGTGGGAAGAGTTCCTGGAGTCCTACGTCCTGGGAACCGACTACCCGTTCGACCTGCTCGCCGGTGCGCGCGGCGTGCTGCTCGCCGAGGCAGGCCTCCAGTCCTCCGCCGAGGGCCGCAAGGTCGAGCTGCGCCCGCTGGACCTCGGCTGACATGACCCGGCTCACTCTGCTCGGCGCGGACGGCGCCCTCTCGACCGCCGAGTTACGCGCCCCCGCCGGCTATGAGAAGCCGACGGCAGGGCTGCGCTCGCGCGTCGCCTACGCAGCGGCGCACGTGGTGCCGAAGGTGCACGGCGACAACACTCCCGGCCAGCCCGCGGATATCGACTGGGACGACACGCTCGCCTTCCGCCGCCACGTGTATTCGTGGGGGCTGGGTGTCGCCGACGCGATGGACACCGCCCAGCGCAACATGGGCTTGGATGCCGCCGCCACCCGCGAGCTCATCTCGCGCTCGGCCGCGACCGCACGCGAGGAAGGCGGCTCGGTCGTCGTCGGCGTCAACACCGACCACATCGACGACGAGCACATCCCCCTCGACCAGGTGGCCGGTGCCTACATCGAGCAGCTCCACTTCACGGAAGAGCAGGGCGCCGGCCCCGTCCTCATGGCCTCGCGCCACCTGGCCCGCGCGGCGTCGTCGGCGGAGGATTACCGCCGTGTGTACCGCGCCGTCCTGCAGGCGGCGACCCAACCGGTCGTGCTGCACTGGCTGGGGACGGCGTTCGATCCGCAGCTCGCCGGATACTTCGGCGCCGACGACTGGCCGACGGCATCCGAGGTCCTCCTGCAGATCATCGAGGAGAACGTCGACAAGATCGCGGGCGTCAAGATGAGCCTGCTGAACGCCGAGTCGGAGGTATCCGTTCGCAGTCGTCTGCCCGAGCCCGTGCGCATGTTCACGGGCGATGACTTCAACTACGTCGGTCTGATCGGCGGCGACACGATCGGTCAAGGGGAGGGGCACTCCGACGCGCTCCTCGGTGCGTTCGCGGCGCTGACGCCGGTGGCGTCGGCCGCGATCCAGGCGTTGGATGCCGGTGACCCCGCGCGCTACGTCGAGATCCTCGGGCCGACCGAAGAACTCAGTCGTCAGGTCTTCGCGGCGCCGACCTTCTATTACAAGACGGGTGTCGCGTTCTTGTCGTGGCTCAACGGCCATCAGACGGCGTTCCAGATGGTCGGCGGACTGCACTCCGCGCGGAGCCTCGTGCACCTGTCGCGCATCGTCGAGCTCGCCAACGCCTCGAACGCCCTGGAACTCCCCGACCTCGCCGCCGAGCGCTGGCACACCATGCTGCGCCTCAACGGAGCCTCCGCATGACCGTGTCCCACTTCCGGCGCCCCTTGTCCCACTTTGGGCAGACCTTGTCCCACTTTCGGTCGTTTGCGGCATCCCAGAACAGCCACTTTTGGGACATGGTCGCGAGCGGGAAGGCGGCGACGCAGTGAGTGCTGTGGATGCTGTCGACCCGCGCCTGTCGATCAACCAGGCCACGATCAAGCACGCCGACCTGGCGACGGCCCTCCGGGTGACCGCCGAGGCGGGCGTGCCGGCGATCGGTCTGTGGCGCGAGCCTGTGCAGGCGGTCGGACTCGCGACCGCCGCGCAGATGCTCACCGACTCGGGCCTGCGCTTCACGACCCACTGCCGCGCGGGGTTCTTCACGATGCCCGAGGGGGCAGCGCGACGGGCATCGCTCGACGACAACCGCGTCGCGATCGATGAAGCGGCCGTGCTGGCCGCAGCAGGGGCACCGGGCTCCACCGCGATCCTGGTGCTCGTCGCCGGCGGGCTGATGGACGGGTCTCGCGACCTGATCGGGGCACGTGAGCGCGTGCGCGATGCGATCGGCGAACTCGCCCCCCACGCCCGGGCGGCGGGAGTCACGCTCGCGATCGAGCCGCTGCATCCGATGTACGCGTCCGACCGCTGCGTCGTCTCGACGCTCGGTCAGGCGCTCGACATCGCGGCGGACTTCGCCCCGGAGGTCGTCGGTGTGACGGTGGACACCTTCCACATCTGGTGGGATCCCGATGTGCTGCCGGCGATCGAGCGGGCCGGGCGCGAGGGGCGCATCGCGACCTACCAGGTCTGTGATTGGAAGACGCCGCTCGCGGCGGATGTGCTCCTCAGTCGCCACTACCCCGGCGACGGGGTCATCGATTTCGGGCCGATGACCACCGCCGTGGTCGCCAGCGGCTACGACCGCGACATCGAGGTTGAGATCTTCAACGAGGAGATCTGGGCGACCGACCCCCGGGATGCTGTCCGCCGCACCGCGGCGGGCTTCGCTTCCGCGGTCTCGCCGCACCTCGCACCATAGAATCGCGATCGTGACCGACAGCTCCGATATCTCGCGCCCCGGCGCCGTGACCCTCCACGACGTCGCCCGCGAAGCCGGGGTGTCCCTCGCCACCGCATCGCGTGCGCTCAACGGGTCGGCGCGGAAAGTCGCCGATTCGTACCGCGAACGTGTCGAGGCGGCGGCGGTGAAGCTCGGCTACAGCGCCAACCTGTCGGCCCAGGCGACCGCGCGGGGCAGTTCCGCGATCATCGCGCTGCTTGTGGCCGATATCGCCGACCCCTACTTCGGCGAGATCGCCTCGGGAGTCGCGCGCGGCGCCGACGAGGCCGGTCTCGTCGTCACGGTGGCGATCACCGAGCGGGACCCGGAGCGCGAAGTGCGGCTCGTGCGGGCCTTACGCGGACAACGCCCGCGCGGACTGATCCTCGCGGCTTCGCGGGCATCCCAGGAACTCGCCCCCGACCTCGCCGCCGAACTCGATCTCTTCGCGGCCGGCGGCGGACGTGTCGTCGCCCTCGGCGCGGAGTCGGACACCGTGCGCGGCGTCGCGATCGACAACCGCGGGGGAGCCGACGCGCTCGGAGCTGCGCTCGCCGACCGCGGCTACCGTCACGCGATCGTCCTCGCGGCTGCGGAGGGAGTCGTGACGAGCGATAACCGCCTCGCCGGATTCACGGCGGGATTCACCCGCCGTGGCGGCGCGGTCGCGCGGGTCTACCGCGGTGGATTCACGCGCGAATCCGGTCACGACCTGATGGCACAGGCGCTCGCCGAGGGTGTGGATGCCGGCACCGTCGTGTTCGGCATCAGTGACGTCGTGGCGATCGGCGCCCTGTCGGCACTCCGCGAGGCCGGTCGGGCAGCGGGCGACGACATCGCACTGGCGGGATTCGACGACATCCCCACGGGGCGCGATGTGACTCCGGCGCTGACGACCGTCCGCATCCCCCTGGAAGAGGTGGGGTATCAGGCGCTCCACGCTGCGATCGACGCGGAATGGTCACCGACACGCGCAGATCTGGGCCTCGAGGTGCTGTTGCGGGCATCCACGCCGCCGCGCGTCTGACCGGCCGTCACCCGTCTGATCCTTTTCTTCCGGGGTCAGTTGTGGTCGCTTCCCGGTGCGGATGCGGCACCTTCTGCCCCGCGAGTCGGCGCCGCCGTCAGTGCCCTATGTGTCGCCGCTACGGCTGCTCCCGGTGACCTGAGGAGCGCGGCGACTCACCCCTTGCGGAGCGCGCGATAGGCGCGCGGACTCATCCCGTGGGTCGCGCGGAAGCGTCGCGAGAAATAGAACGGGTCATCCATCCCGACCGCCCGCCCGACCTCCGCGACGCTGGCCGTCGTCGTGTCGAGGAGGCGCCGCGCATGCGCCATCTTGACACCCTGGTGGTAGGCGAGGATGCCGCCTCCCGTCGCCGTGCGGAATATCGCCGCCAGATGGGATGTCGACACACCCACGGCCGCGGCGAGCTCGGGCACCCGCACCGTCGCGTCGACGTGCTCGTCGAGGTGGCGCAGTGCCCGCTCGACCGGACCGCCGTCGACGGGGAGCACCCGGTCCACCGCGAGACGCGTCAGGAGGTGCCAGGCCAGGCCGGCGGCTTCGATCAGCCGCGCGGTCGAGGGCCCCTGCTCCAGCGCACGCACGATGTCGTCGAGGAGCCCGGCGATCCGCTCCGGTGATCGCAGCGTGTGCACCGTCGCGCCGTCCACCGCGCCCAGCGCGATGAGCAGGTCGGGGACATCGCCCCCGTCGACGTGACACCACCGGATCGTCCAGGGGTCGGCGAGATCGGCGCCGTACGCGTGCGCGATGCCCGGCGGGAGGACGGCGACCATTCCGGGCTCGATGCGGACGGTCCCGGCGTCGGTGCGCACCCATCCGGCGCCGGACGAGCAGGCGATCACGATCGCTTCCCGCGTGCCTTCCGGGCGTTGTCGCCCGTGATGCTCCGCTCGGGGAAAAAACCCGGCATCCGTCACGATCAAGCGCCGCGTCACGGGGTGCCCCAACGCCTCCTCGACGGCCGGACGAGGGACGATCGCCAGGCGCTGATGCTCGAATCCCTCAGATAGCTCCATTCTTCGATGATGTCATCGAATCGTCCAGGTACTTCGAGCAATGTGCCATGGTTCGGCGGACAACCCCGACCTACGCTGGCAGCGTGACCGACACCCCGAGCCGCATCGTCCTGCCCGACGCCCCCGCCGACCAGCGCGCACACCTGGATGCCGGGGGAGTCGCCTGCTGGAGCGAGCCCGTCGTCATCGACACGTACGCCACCGCCGAACCCGATCGCTATCCGCTGTTCCTGGATCGGCGCGTCTTCCAGGGCTCCCGCGGCACGGTCTATCCGATGCCGATGATCGATGCGATCGCCCACGACAAGCATCCACACACATGGCAGGCCATCCATCTCGAGAACCGGTACGTGCGGCTCATGCTCCTGCCCGAGCTCGGCGGACGCATCCACATCGGATACGACAAGATCGCCGGGTACGACTTCTTCTACCGCAACAACGTCATCAAACCGGCGCTCGTGGGCCTCGCCGGCCCGTGGATCTCCGGCGGGGTCGAGTTCAACTGGCCGCAGCACCATCGTCCCGGCACCTATCTTCCCGTCGACGCGCGCATCGAGCGCGAGGACGACGGCGCCGTCGTCGTCTGGCACAGCGACCTCGACCCGTTGCAGCGGATGCGGGGGAGCCACGGCATCCGTCTGCGCCCGGAGAGCTCGCTGATCGAGGCGGAAGTTTCGCTCCACAACCGCACCGACACGATGCAGACCTTTCTGTGGTGGGCCAACGTCGCGGCCCGTGTGCACGACGACTACGAGTCGTTCTTCCCCGACGACGTCGGTTTCGTCGCCGACCACGCCCGTCGTGCGATCACCGCGTTCCCGCACGCCGATCGCCCGTACTACGGCGTCGACTATCCGGCGCTCGCCGAGGCCGAGCCCGGCGCCGACCGCATCGACCTGTACCGCAACATCCCCGTGCCCACGTCGTACATGGTCACCGACACGGTGGAAGCGTTCTTCGGCGGTTATGACCACGCCGCCGATGCGGGGTTCGTACACTGGGCGGATCCGGCGCTGTCGCCGGGGAAGAAGCAGTGGACGTGGGGTCACGGTCCGATCGGTCGCGCGTGGGACGCGCAGCTCACCGACGACGACGGCCCGTACGTCGAGCTCATGGCTGGTGTCTACACCGACAATCAGCCCGATTTCGCGTGGCTGCTGCCGGGCGAGACGAAGCGTTTCAGCCAGTTCTGGTATCCCCTTCATGGCTCGGGCCCCGCGCGTCAGGCGACGGTGGATGCCGCCATCTCGGTCGACGCGGACCGCATCGCGGTCACGGTCACCAGGGCCGTGCGCATCGAGATCGAGGTCGAGACGGCAGTCGGTGTGCAACGGAGCGGTGACACGGCGGCTACTCCCGACCGCCCGATCGCGCTGACGGTCGACGCGGAACCGACGCGCGTGACCGTGCGCAGCCATGGCGAGACGATGCTCGAGTGGAACCGGCTGACGACCGAGCCGATCGAGCCGTGGGTCGCGGCCGTGCCGCCCCAGCCCGACGAGATCAGCTCGTCCGACGAGCTGTATCTCACCGCCGTCCACTTGGATCAATACCGGCATCCCACGAGGTCGTCCGCGCCGTACCTGGATGCCGCGTTGCTCCGCGACCCGTCCGACAGCCGGGCCGCGACGGCGCGCGCGGCGCACCTGTTCCAGAGGGGACAGTACGACGAGGCCCGCTCTTTGCTCGACCGGGCGGTGGAGCGGTTGATAGCCCGGAACCTCAATCCGCGCGACGGTGAAGCGCTCTACGTGCGCGGGCTCGTCGCCGAGCGTTGTGGTGATCTCGCCGCCGCCGACCGGGATTTCGCCCGCGCGGCATGGTCCTCGCCGTGGGCGCCGGCGGCCCGGCTGGGGCGCGCGCGCATCGCGCTCCGCGAAGACCGTGCTGCGGCGGCGCTTGACCTCGCGCG